>Ga0299912_10000175_pt1 | contig 66674 bp, 35 predicted proteins | sample RVTome_2_FD_207667 | JGI IMG/M metagenome (GOLD analysis project Ga0299912, IMG submission 207667) | Soil microbial communities from uranium-contaminated site in the Upper Colorado River Basin, Wyoming, United States - RVT95D214 (version 2) ... | reverse complement strand
GCCCCCCTCGGGCGGCCCTCCGGCCTCCCCCGCCGGGGGGGGGGGGGGGGGGGGGGGGGGGGTGGGGCCCGGGGGGGCGGCGCGGGCGGTTTAACGCCCGCGCCAGGCTATTACACTGCCTGTATGTTAGAAGCTTGTTTTCCTTTGGGGCCTTGCGTTACGTCAAAGCTGACCTTCTGACCTTCTTTGAGGGTCTTGAAGCCACCCATGTTGATTGCCGAGAAGTGAGCGAACAGATCTTCGCTGCCGTCGTCGGGGGTGATAAAGCCAAAACCTTTGGAGTCGTTAAACCATTTCACTGTACCAGTTGCCATTGTTACTTCCTTGATAAAAACAGGCCATGAAGCCCGGAACTGTTTGAATTTCAAGACCGCAAACGGCAATACCGGTACTGCAGGAGACTTGAAGCCAAACACCAGATTGCTTTTTACTCCGGTGATACGGGCCAGTCAAGTACTTTTGCATAAATTTTATTGGCCACTTGAAATATTCGCAACAAGAGGCACAATGAAAGTAACGAGTACGACGATAGGGCAGCGGAACGGGATGGCGACAAAGCGTGAGGAAGGGACGGTTATCGAAGCTCGTCGGAGCAAGCTGAAACCGCCACCGCTATTTAAGGTTTTGCTGCTTAATGACGATTACACTCCCATGGATTTCGTCATCATCGTGCTGCAACAGTTTTTTTTGAAAAGCCGCGAACAGGCGACGCAAATCATGCTCAAAGTACATAGAGAGGGTTTGGGTGTGTGCGGCGTTTATCCGAAAGATGTCGCCGCAACAAAGGTCGATCAGGTAATGGCATTTGCCCGTCAACATCAGCATCCGCTTCAGTGCGTGATGGAGGAAACGTAAATGATTGCGCAGGAACTTGAAGTCAGCTTACACATGGCGTTCATGGAGGCGCGGCAGAAGCGCCACGAGTTCATCACCGTGGAACACCTGCTGCTGGCCATGCTGGATAATCCATCCGCGGCGGAAGTGCTGCGAGCATGCGCGGCCAATATCGAGGAGTTGCGCAAGAACATCACCGAGTTCGTCGCCGAACATACTCCCACCGTGGCCGGGACCGAAGAGGTCGACACGCAGCCCACACTGGGCTTCCAGCGTGTGATCCAGCGCGCCATCCTGCACGTGCAGTCCTCGGGAAAGAAAGAGGTCAATGGAGCGAATGTGCTGGTCGCAATTTTCGGGGAGAAGGATTCCCATGCGGTGCATTTTCTGCAGCAGCAGGGGATAAATCGGCTCGATGTGGTCAACTTCATTTCGCACGGTCTCAGCAAAGTGGGGCAGGGTAATGCGCCACGGTCGGATGGCGAGCAGGAGGCGGAGCAGGAGGCTGCGCCAGCCACCGCGCTCGAAAACTTTACCCTGAACCTCAATGTGCAGGCACTGGCCGGCAAGATCGATCCGCTCATCGGGCGTGAGGTCGAGCTGGAGCGTGTCATACAGACCCTGTGCCGGCGGCGCAAGAACAACCCGCTCCTGGTGGGCGAGGCGGGTGTCGGCAAGACTGCAATCGCCGAAGGCTTGGCGCGCCGCATCATTGAATCCGAGGTTCCGGAGATACTCGCGCATAGCACGGTCTACTCCCTGGACATGGGTGCGCTGCTGGCCGGGACGAAATACCGTGGGGATTTCGAGCAGCGCTTGAAAGCGGTGTTGAAGCAGTTGCTGGACGATCCCAATGCGATCCTGTTCATCGACGAGATCCATACCTTGATCGGCGCGGGCGCCGCATCCGGTGGGACTCTCGACGCGTCCAATCTGCTCAAGCCGGCTTTGAGTTCCGGGCAACTGAAGTGCATTGGCGCCACGACTTACAACGAATACCGCGGGATTTTCGAAAAGGATCATGCGCTGTCGCGGCGCTTCCAGAAGATCGACGTGAACGAACCATCCGTCGATGAAACGATCGCGATCCTGCGCGGCCTCAAATCCCGCTTCGAGGCGCACCATGGCGTGAAGTACGCAGCGTCTGCGCTGACTTCCGCCGCTGAGCTGGCGGCGCGCTACATCAGTGATCGTCATCTGCCCGACAAGGCGATTGACGTGATCGACGAGGCCGGCGCAGCGCAGCGCATTCTGCCGAAATCCCGGCAGAAAAAAATTATTTCCCGGCGCGAGATCGAGGAGATCATCGCCAAGATCGCCCGGATACCGTCCAAGAATGTTTCCAGCGATGATCGCGATGCCCTGAAAAATCTCGATCGCGACCTCAAGGCTGTAGTGTTCGGCCAGGACCGTGCAATCGATGCCCTGGCCGCCGCCATCAAGATGTCGCGCAGCGGTTTGGGCAATCCGCAAAAGCCGATCGGTTCGTTCCTGTTCTCCGGGCCGACCGGGGTGGGAAAGACGGAAGTGGCGAGGCAGTTGGCTTACGCGATGGGAATCGAACTGATTCGTTTCGATATGTCCGAGTACATGGAGCGCCACGCAGTCTCGCGCCTGATTGGGGCGCCGCCTGGATACGTGGGCTTCGATCAGGGGGGGCTCTTGACCGAGGCCATCACCAAACACCCCTATTCGGTGTTGTTGCTGGACGAAATCGAAAAGGCTCACCCCGATATTTTTAACGTGCTGCTTCAGGTCATGGACCACGGGACGCTGACCGACAACAACGGCCGCAAGGCGGATTTCCGTAATGTCACGATAGTCATGACCACGAATGCGGGCGCCGAGTCATTGAACAAGACCAGTATCGGTTTTACGTCCAACAAGCAGGCGGGCGACGAGATGGGGGACATCAAGCGTATGTTCACGCCGGAATTCCGCAATCGCGTGGACGCGATTATCTCCTTCGCGCCGCTCGACCATGCGGTGATCCTCAGGGTGGTGGACAAGTTCCTGATGCAGTTGGAAGAGCAGTTGCACGAGAAAAAAGTCGAGGCGAGTTTCTCCGATGCGCTCAAGGATCATCTCGCCAAGCACGGCTTCGATCCGCTGATGGGTGCGCGGCCGATGGCAAGATTGATCCAGGATACCATCCGGCGCGCGTTGGCGGACGAGTTGTTGTTCGGTCGCTTGGCCCACGGCGGGCATGTCGCGGTGGACATCGACGAACACGAGAAAGTGCGGCTAGAGTTCGAAGAGGAAACAGAACCGGTCGCATAAACAATCCTGCGGCTTTGCCCCGTGGGCGGTTCCGGTTGTGGCGGCGGCGTTATGTGCTGTGCCCTGGCCGGTATGTTCAACTCTGGGGGATACGCAAATGGCACACATCGTGATTCTTGGCGCGGGCATCGGCGGCATGCCGATGGCCTACGAAATGCAGGAGGCTTGCCGGCCGGGTGACAAAGTCACTGTCATTTCGGATGGTCCCAGCTTCCATTTTGTTCCTTCCAATCCTTGGGTCGCCGTGAACTGGCGAAGTCGCGAGGACATCGCCTTCGATATCGCGCCGTACTTCGAGCGCAAGCATATCGGCTTCATCCCCACTGCCGCGAAGCGCGTGCATCCCGAGAAGAATCAGGTCGAACTCGTCGACGGTCGCTTTGTCGACTACGATTTCCTCATTATCGCCACGGGTCCCAGACTGGCATTCGAAGAGGTGGAAGGTTTGGGCCCGCAGGGCCACACCCATTCGATTTGCCATGTGGACCATGCGGAAAAAGCCGGTTCTGCCTGGAACGATTTCGTGAAAGATCCGGGGCCGATTGTGGTGGGTGCGGTGCAAGGTGCTTCCTGCTACGGTCCGGCCTACGAGTTTGCCTTCATCATGGACACCGAGCTGCGTCGGCGCAAGATTCGCGACCGTGTGCCCATGACATTCGTCACCGCCGAGCCCTACATCGGCCATCTGGGGCTTGGGGGCGTCGGTGACTCCAAGGGGCTCCTGGAGTCCGCCATGCGTGAGCGCCACATCAAATGGATCACCAACGCCAAGACCACCAAGGTCGAGGCGGGTAAGATGTACGTTACCGAATACGACGACGCGGGCCAGGAAAAGAAGCAGCACGAACTGCCTTTCAAATACGGCATGATGCTCCCTGCTTTCAAGGGGGTAGACGCCGTGATCGGCATCGAGGGGCTCACCAATCCGCGTGGTTTTATCCTGATCGATCAGAGCCAGCGCAACCCCAAATTCCAGAACATCTATGCGGTCGGCGTGTGCGTTGCCATCCCCCCGGTCGAGGCCACCCCGGTGCCAACGGGCGCCCCCAAGACCGGCTACATGATCGAGTCCATGGTCAGTGCGACGGCGCAGAACATACGTTCCGTCATGGACGGCAACGAGCCGGCAGTCAAGCCGACGTGGAATGCCATTTGCCTCGCCGATTTCGGCGACACCGGCGCCGTCTTCGTGGCGTTGCCGCAGATCCCGCCGCGCAACGCGAACTGGGTCAAACAAGGCAAATGGGTGCATCTGGCGAAGGTGGCTTTCGAAAAATACTTTATCCGCAAAATGAAAAAAGGCACCACCGAGCCTTTGTACGAGAAATACCTTCTGGATATGGTGGGCATCAAGAAGATCAAGGATTAGTTCGCTGCGCCGCGGGTTTTGTCGCCCTGCCGGCGCGGCGGGATTTTCCGGAAGGTCATGGCGACGACGGCTGCGAACAGCACGTAAATCGCCGCAAAGGCGCTCCCCGGCAGGTCGTAATAGAGCATGTGCGATACCCAACGCTGGATAAAACCGGTGCCGCCCGCCTCCGTCCCGCGCAGCATATCCTCCCATACCGTGAGCGGGCACATGAGGCCTAGCAGCGATTCCGCCGCGACGAAAAGTATCGCGCCGAGGTGGGCCGTGCGCAGCCAGAAATTGTAGATCCAGCGCCAGCCCAGTACGGCGCCGACCCAGATGGCCAGTAGTCCGCCCACGACGAACAGCACGAAGAGGAAGTGCGCGATCAGGATGGCGTCTGCGAGCAGTGCCATGGGAGGTGGCGGTTAGGTAAGGAGTCCGGCAACCCAGCGCGTGTAGAGTCTCGCTGCGACCGCGTTCAGGTCCGCGATGCGCGGATCCAGTCCCTCCAGCATCAGCGCCGCCGTCTGCACCGACGGCCCGGCATTGGCGGCAACTTCGTCGGCGCCGATCTCGCACCAGCTTCTGACCATGTCTGCCGTCATCTCCACATGGCACTGCATGCCGAGGTGTTTGCCGAGCACGAAGGCCTGGTTGGGGCAATGGGCGCTTTCCAGGATGCGTGTCGCGCCAGGCGGGATGCTGAAGGTTTCGCCGTGCCAGTGGAACGCGCTGAAGCGCTGCGCAGCGTCCCCAAACCACGCATGCGCCTGCGGGTTGTCCAGCACAGTTACGTCGTCCCAGCCTATCTCTTTGACCGGGTTGCCCGAGACCTTTCCCCCCATGGCCTTGGCCATCAATTGCCCGCCCAGGCAATGGCCCAGAATGGGGACGTCTTGCGCCACCGCGCGTCGGATGAGCTCCAGCACTTGCGGGATCCAGGGCAGATCGTCGTTCACGCTCATCGGCCCACCCATGAAAACCAGGCCGCTGAATGCCTCCGGTTGCTCCGGCACGGCCGCACCCTGGTCGATCATGAATAGCTCCGCGGGAATGCCGCGTTGCGCGAGAAACGTGGCAAAATAGCCTGGTCCCTCGGTCGCTGCATGGCGGAAGATCGCAACGGGTTTCACGGGAGGTTTCCTTTGTCGAGAAGTGCTCGAACTCATTCTAGCTTAACGCTCTGCCTTTTTCTAACGGCAGCCGCCCCCGCCATGGCCGCGGACGTGAACGTCATCGGCCTGTTCGGCGGCAAGGCCATGGTCTCCATCGACGGTGGCAAACAGCGCATGCTGAGCGTGGGGCAGACAACACCCGAGGGCGTGCGCTTGATCGGCGCCGATTCCAACTCAGCTACCTTTGAGATCGACGGAAAGCGCCAGACGCTGTCGCTCGGGCAACGAATATTCACTGAATTCAAGCCTTCCGGGAAGCCCACCGTCACCCTCGCCTCGGACGCCCGCGGCCATTTCTTCACCATGGGCAGCATCAACGGCGCAACCACCCGATTCATGGTGGACACGGGTGCCAGCATGATTTCCATGAGCAGCACCGAAGCCAAGCACCTGGGGATTTCGTACCTCAACGGGGAGCGCGGCTACACCGCGACGGCCAACGGCGTCATTCCGGTTTACAGAATAGTGCTGAACAGCGTAAAACTCGGCGATATCGTGCTCAACCAGGTGGAAGCCTCGGTCAGTGAAGGCGATGGTCTTAGCGTCACTCTTCTGGGCATGAGTTTCCTGAAGCGTTTGGAGATGAGGCGGGAGGGGACGACGATGACGCTGGTGAAGCAGTACTGACCGGGGTTGGCTAACGGGTGCCCCTGAGGTTGTAGGACCTTAGCCATGAAACAGACATTGTTCGATGCCGTTGGAGGACTACCCACTCTGCAAAGGGTGCACAAGATTTTCTACGACAAGGTTTACGCCCATCCTTGGCTGGGGCAGTTTTTTGTCGGACACAGCCAGGAAGTGATCGAGAACCGCCAAACCTCCTTTATGGCCGAAAAAATGGGCGGCCCGGTCGAATATATGGGAAAGAACTTGGACGTGGCGCACGAGGCGATGTACATCACCGAAGAGCTATTCCTCCTGCGGCGCGCCCTATTGGAAGAGTCTTTGAAAGAATTCGGGCTCGACGAAGCGTTGCGCGAGCGCTGGCTGAAGATAGACAGCGCCTTCAGGAAGATGATCGTCAAGGAATCCCTCGAATCCTTCATGAAAACAAAATGGCCGTACAAGAAGCATATCGTCATCCCCAAGCCTTACGCGAGTTGGAGTAGGAATACAAAGAGATTGCCGCCTGCCGATGAGTGAAGACATTGGCTTTACACCGCACTGCTTGTGCCTTGATCTGGAGGTTGATCCTGGCGACAAGCGCATACTCAAGATAGGCGCGTTGCGCCCGGATACTGGCGCTTTCCTGCAGTTCAAGGGCCACTTCGATCTTGCTGCTGCGCTTGGCAAACTGGATCGCCTGGCCGCTGGCGCCAGCTTCGTTCTCGGCCACAATGTCATTCGTCATGACCTAAATCTTCTCAAGGCCCTGGTGCCGGGGCTTAAGCTTCTCGAATTGCCGGTGGTGGATACACTGGCGCTCTCACCGTTGGCTTTCCCCCGCAATCCCTATCACCACCTGGTAAAGGATTACCGGTTGCTCAAGCTGGCGGTCAATGATCCGCTGGCTGACGCGCGGCGCACCGTCGAACTCTTTCGCGACCAACGGGACGCGCTGCAACGCGAGGCGCCGGAGGTGGTGCGTGCCTATCATTATTTGCTGGCGCCGGAAGGGTCCAGTTCCGGTCTTAACAACTTCTTTATGACCTTGACCAAGGCGGCGCGACCGGGACGGGGAGAAACCGTCGCTGCGCTGCGCCAGACCCTGGATGGCCGCGTGTGCCGGCCGCGTCTGGAGCGCTTGTTGACCACCGACATCGACGACTCAACGTTGCGCCCGGCTATTGCCTATGTACTGGCCTGGCTGCGGGTGGCGGGAGAAAACTCGGTTATGCCGCCCTGGGTGCGATTGGAGTATCCCGGCATCGCGCTCCTGGTGCACGAATTGCGCGCCACGCCCTGTAAGGATGCCACGTGCATCTGGTGTCGAGAGAACCACGATGCACGGCGCTGGTTGAAACGCTGGTTTGGATATGATGACTTCCGGCGTGATGAACGTGGCCGATCGTTGCAGGACGACATTGTCAGCGCCGGGATTGCTGGCTGTTCCTTGCTGGGCATCTTGCCGACCGGAGGCGGCAAGTCGCTGTGCTACCAGTTGCCTGCGCTTATGCGTTACAACCAGACCGGTGCCCTGACCATCGTGATTTCCCCTCTGCAGGCGCTGATGAAGGATCAAGTGGATACCTTGCTGCGCCGTGGAATCACTGCCGCTGCAACGCTGAACGGTTCGCTTTCGCTGCCAGAGCGTAAACAGGTGCTCGACGGCATTCGCCTGGGCGATGTTGGCATCCTGCTGGTGTCGCCCGAGCAAGTGCGCAACAAGAGCTTCCGCGAGGCGATCAAGTATCGCGAAATCGCCACGTGGGTCTTCGACGAAGCGCATTGTCTGTCCAAGTGGGGGCACGATTTTCGGCCGGATTACCTCTATGTTTCGCGCTTCATGCGGGAACTCCATGGGGAGACGGTGCCGCCAGTGATGTGTCTCACGGCTACGGCCAAACAGGATGTGATCGACGATATTGTTAGCCACTTCCGGCAGCGGCTGGATTTGGTGCTTGAATCCCATCTGGGTACGACCGATCGCGACAACCTTAGTTTTGCCATTGTACCGACACGGGAGGAAGCCAAGCTGCCGCAGATTCATCGTCTGCTGGCGGATCAGTTTGGCGAAACTGCCGAAGACAAGTCAGCGGATCGTCTGCGCGAGGGTGGCGCCATCGTCTATTGCGCCACGCGCAAGAACACCGAAGAGGTCGCCGACTATCTGGCCCAAATGGGCTGGCCGGTTGCCGCTTATCACGCTGGCTTGCCACCCGATGTCAAAAAGGAACGTCAGCAGGACTTCATCGCCGGACAACTGAAGGTGATCACTGCCACGAATGCCTTTGGGATGGGCATCGACAAGCCAGATGTGCGTTTGGTGGTTCATGCCGACATTCCCGGTTCGCTCGAAAACTACCTCCAGGAAGCAGGACGGGCCGGGAGCGACCAAGCGGCGGCGCGCTGCGTGTTGTTCTACGACGAGAAGGATGCCGAGCGTCAATTCGGCATGACCATGAACAGCCGGCTGACACCCAAAGACATCCAGAACCTTCTCCGCGCTTTGCGTCGCCGCCCTGCCGACAAGGAAGGTAACGTGGTGATAACGGTAGGGGAACTGCTGGCGACGGAGGACTTGGAACTGGATTTCGATCTCGCCGACCGTGGCCGCGATACCCGCGTCAAGACCGCCGTGGCATGGCTGGAGAATGCCGCTTTGCTGGAGCGCAATGAGAACCGTACCCAGGTTTTTCCCGCGTCGCTACGGTTCAAGAATCTGGATGAAGCGCGACAGAAACTGGCGGGGGCTTCCTACTCCGAGAAACGACGTCAACAATTGCGGGAGTTGCTGCGCGCCATCCTCCAGGCCGATCCGAAGGATGGGCTATCGACCGATGATCTGGCGTTGGCAGCGGGCTTGTTGTCGACGGAAGTCGGCCGGGCGCTGCATGATCTGGAAGCAATGGGATTGCTGGAGAACGACAGCCGCATCGTTGCCTATCTGCGCGTCGGTGTGCCTGGCGCATCGATGCCGATTTTAGAAGCACTGAATCGGCTGGAATCCGCGTTGCTTGCACTGCTGCGGGAATCCGCGCCGGATGCCGGTTCAGCTATGGAAGCGGTGCTGCTCAATCTGAATGCACTGGCGCAACGACTGAAGGACGAGGACAAGGATTTCGCCGACGTTCTGCCTCAGCGCATTAGCCAATTGCTGGAAACGCTCCGTCAAGATGGTCGCGCGCTACCGGGTGGGCGCGGTAGTCTTGGTCTGCGCCGGCTGGATAAGCAGACCTATCAGGTGGCGGTGCAACGGCAATGGGACGAGGTCGTTGCCATGTCGCGTTTGCGTCGTGCCTGTGCCCAAGTGGTGCTGACGGCATTCCTGGCCCGTTTGCCGCACGGTGTCCGTGGCAAAGATTTAGAGGCCGATCTGACTTTGGGGCAGATTGGTCGAGTGCTGAAGGGGGATCTTGCCATCGCCGCCGAGTTGCGGGATGTGCCAGCCGCTGTGCAGACGGCGTTGCTCTATCTGCACGAGCAGGGTGTCTTGACGCTGGCACAGGGTTTGTCGGTGTTTCGCTCAGCCATGACACTGCGGCTTTATCCCGAGGAAAAGAAACGCGGCTTTGCAGGCCACGATTATCAGCCCTTGGCGGACCACTACGCCCAGCGGGTAAGCCAGATTCACGTCATGATCCGCTATGCGGAAATCGGCCTGGGTAAGGTCGCCGATGCGTTGAAGCTGGTAAGTGATTATTTCACCTTGCGAGAAGAAGCCTTCCTTGCACGCTATTTTTCGCAGCAAAAGGAAATGCTGGAACGGGCGACTACCGAGGCCTCCTGGCATCGGATCAGCGATGGACTTTCACCGCTGCAAAAGCGCATCGTCACCGAGAAACGTCCGCAGAACCGGCTGGTATTGGCCGGCCCCGGTTCGGGTAAAACCCGGCTCATCGTCCATCGAGTGGCTTTCCTGGTGCGGGTGCTGCGGGAGCGACCGGAAAGTGTTTTGGTGGTGACTTTTAACCGCCATGCGGCGCTGGAAATACGGCGTCGCTTGCGTCAACTGATCGATAACGATGCCTTTGGCGTGGCGGTGCATACCTATCACGGCTTGGCCTTGCGCCTGATGGGAATCTCGCTGGCCAATCGCGATCCTGAGTTACCGCTTGATTTCGAGCAGATGCTCGTTGATGCCACCCGTCTTTTGAAAGGCGAATCCACAGCGGTCTGGGAAACACCCGATACCCTGCGGGATCGACTGCTGGCAGGTTCGCGCTGGCTGCTGGTGGATGAATACCAGGACATCAACGGGCCGCAATATGAATTCCTCTCCGCGCTGGCCGGCCGTACATTGCAGGAAAAGGAAGGCAAGCTGAACCTGCTTGCAGTGGGAGACGATGACCAGAATATCTATGAATTTGTCGGCGCCCAGGTGGAATTTATCCGTCGCTTCGAGCAGGACTATGGCACCAAGGTCGATTACTTGGTGGAAAATTTCCGCTCCACCGCCAACATCATTGCCGCAGCCAATACATTGATTGACGTGCATCCAGAGCGACTCAAGGTACAACATCCCATTGCCATCAATGCCAGTCGGCGCAAGGAGGCTGTGGGAGGCGTGTGGGCGCGGCGCGACGCGGCGGTTGGCGAAGGCCGTGTACAGGTGCTGGATGTCGGCGCTGATTACCGGGCACAAGGTTGGCTTGCGCTTCATGAACTGCGCCGGTTGGCCGATCTGGATGCGGGCTGGGACTGGTCGCGGGTAGCGGTGGTCGCACGGGAATGGAAGGCTCTGGAACCCGTGCGCGCAGGCTGCGAGTTACTGGATATTCCTTGTTACTTTGCCGGGCGCCGTGAGCGTGCGCCACCGGCACGCCGCTTGCGCAAGGTGGCGCGTTTCCTTCGGTTGCTGGATGAGCGTCGGGGCGAACTCATGCCTTTGCCGCAACTGCAAGCGCTGCTTGCCGATGTGTATGGCGATGAAGCCGATTCACCGGGCAACAGTCTGGTCATGGAATTTCTGGAGGATTTTGGTTCAGCGGTTGGCGAGGGTGCACATCCGATTGCGGTAGTACTGGATGCAGCCCATGAATTTCTGGAAGATGCGGACCGTCGGTCTGGAGATGGCGTGTGTCTTACCACTGCCCACGGCGCCAAGGGGCTTGAGTTCGATCACGTTGTAGTGCTCGATGGCGGCTGGCGTACAAAAGGGCCGGAAGCACTGTCCGAGCGCCGCCTGTACTATGTGGCGATGACGCGGGCGCGCCAGACCCTAGCGCTGTGTCGCATGGCTGGCGAGTCTTTCGCGGATGAACTGACGGGCTTGCCTGTCGTACTGGCCCGTTCGCCGGTTTTTATGGACCAACTGCCAGCGGGTTTGTCGCAACGTTTCGAGTTGCTCGGTATGGGTGATATGGATATCGATTTCGCTGGGCGTAGCAAGGATCCAGTAGTTCGCCAGGCGCTTTCAAAACTTAGAATCGGTGATCATTTATTGGTCGCAGAACCTCTGCCAGGGGAACGGCGCTGGGTTATTCGAACCCTGGATGGCCAAGTAGTCGGCCGTACCTCTCAAGCTTATACCCCGCCCGCCGGGCGTATCGCCACTGCGCGTGTGGCGGCCATCTGCGTCAGGCGTTTGCAGGATGTTAAGGTTGAATGGCAATCGCGCATGGCGCTTGCAGAGTGGGAGGTGGTGCTGCCGGAACTGGTGGTTGATTAAGGCCGTAAACTGTTGCAAATGATAGTCTGGCAGACTTTTCTGCCTTCGCCCGCGGCCTGCAAATCCCGGATCAGTTCGCCTTCGTCTTGTCGCGCTCGATGAGCGCGTAGGCTGAATGGTTGTGTATCGATTCGAAGTTCTCTGATTCCACCACGTAGGCGTCGATGCGGGGCTCCTGGTTGAGCACCGCGGCGATGTCGCGCACCATGTCTTCGACGAACTTGGGGTTGTCGTAGGCGCGTTCGGTGACGTATTTTTCGTCGGGGCGCTTGAGTAGGCCGTAGAGTTCGCAGGAGGCCTGGTCCTCCACCATGCGCACCAGATCTTCGATCCAGACGAAGGTGTTGGTGCGTGCGGTGATGGTGACGTGGGAGCGCTGGTTGTGCGCGCCGTACTCGGAGATTTTCTTGGAGCAGGGGCACAGGCTGGTGACAGGCACCACGATTTTGGTGGTCTGGCGGTACTCGCCCTTGGCGATTTCGCCGATGAAAGTGACCTCGTAATCCAGCAGGCTTTGCACGCCGGACACCGGGGCCGCTTTGTTGATGAAGTAGGGAAAGCTCATCTCGACGTGGCCGGACTCGGCTTCCAGGCGCTTCACCATCTGCCGCAACATGTCCTCGAAAGACTCCACCGAAATCTCGCGCTCGTAGCCGTTGAGTATCTCGACGAAACGCGACATGTGCGTGCCCTTGAAATTGTGGGGCAGGTGCACGTACATGTTGAAGGTGGCGATGGTGTGCTGCACGCCGCTGTTTTTGTCGCCGACCTTGACCGGATGCCGGATGGCCTTGATGCCGACCTTGTCGATGGCCAGGTGGCGCGTATCGGGCGTGTTCTGAACGTCGGCAATGGGGAGTGTGTCGCACTGGTTCATTGGGTGGTCCTTAGAGCGGGCTGAATGTGCCGTTGATTATAGGCGATTCGAATACCTGAGTAAACTACTCGGATAAAGCGCTGCGGATGCGCCGCAGGATGCCGGAGCCATCGAGGCCGCAATTCGCCAGCAGGACGGCCGGGTCGCCATGCTCGATGTAGCGGTCCGGCAGGCCGAGTTGCAGCACCGGCACGCCGAGTCCTTGCCGTTGCAGCGATTCGTTCACCGCGCTGCCGGCGCCGCCCATGACCACGTTTTCCTCGACGGTGACGATGAGTTCGTGCGTGTTCGCAAGCTGTTTCACGAGTTCGTCGTCCAGCGGCTTCACGAAGCGCATGTTGGCAACGGTGGCGTTAATCTGCTCGCCTGCCTCCAGGGACGGCTGCAGCATGCTGCCGAAGGCCAGGATGGCGACCTTCTGGCCGGAGCGCCGGATTTCGCCGCGTCCCACGGGCAGGGCCTGCATGCGTTCTTCCACGGCAACCCCCGGCCCTGTGCCGCGCGGGTAGCGTACCGCGCACGGGCTGTCCAGCATGAAGGCGGTGTGTAGCATCTGCCGGCATTCGTTCTCGTCGGATGGCGTCATCACCGTCATGTTGGGCACGCAGCGCAGGAAGCTGAGATCGAAGCTGCCGGCGTGGGTGGGGCCGTCGGCGCCGACCAGCCCGGCGCGGTCGATGGCGAACACCACGGGTAGATTCTGCAGGGCGATGTCGTGGATCAGTTGATCGTAGGCGCGTTGCAGGAAGGTGGAATAGATCGCCACCACGGGTTTCAGGCCGTCGCAGGCCAGGCCCGCGGCGAAGGTCAGGGCGTGCTGCTCGGCGATTCCCACGTCGAAGTAGCGCGCCGGATAATCTTCGGAAAAACGCACCATGCCGGAGCCTTCGCACATCGCCGGGGTGATTCCAATGAGACGCTCGTCGGCCGCCGCCATGTCGCACAGCCAGTCGCCAAAGACCTGCGTGTAGGTCGGCTTGGCACCGCTGGCCTTGGCTTCTGCAAGCCCGCTTTCAGGGTCGAACTTGGCGACGCCGTGATAGCGGCAGGGGTCGTCTTCCGCCAGCTTGTAGCCCTTGCCCTTGCGCGTGACCACGTGCAGGAACTGCGGGCCGGAGAGCTGGCGGATGTTGTGCAGGGTGGGGATCAGTACGTCGAGGTCGTGGCCGTCGATGGGACCGATGTAGTTGAAGCCGAATTCTTCGAACAGGGTGCCTGGGATGACCATGCCTTTCACGTGCTCTTCGGCGCGCTTGGCCAGTTCCAGGATGGGTGGTACGGCTCCCAGGACTTTTTCGCCGCCGCGCCGCATCGCCGCGTAAAAGCGCCCCGACATGAGCTTGGCGAGATAGTTGCTGAGCGCGCCGACGTTGTGCGAGATCGACATGTCGTTGTCGTTGAGCACGACCAGAAGGTTGGCGTCCATCGCCCCGGCGTTGTTGAGGGCCTCGAAAGCCATGCCGGCGGTCATGGCGCCGTCGCCGATCACCGCGACGCAGCGCCGGTTCGAGCCGACCTGTTTGGCCGCTACGGCCATTCCAAGCGCGGCGCTGATGGAGGTGCTGGAATGCCCGGTGCCGAAGGTGTCGTAGGGGCTTTCGTCGCGCCGCGGGAAGCCGGCGATGCCGCCCAGTTTGCGCAGGCCGCTCATGGCTTCGCGCCGTCCGGTGAGTATCTTGTGGGTGTAGGTCTGGTGCCCCACGTCCCACACCAGGCGGTCGTCCGGGGTGTCGAACACGTAGTGCAGGGCGATGGTGAGTTCCACCGTGCCCAGATTCGAGGCAAGATGGCCCCCCGTCCTGCTCACGCTCTCGATCATGAAATCGCGCAGTTCGCCCGCCAGCTTGGGCAGTTGCCGGCGTTCGAGGCCACGCAACTGGGCCGGGTCGTCGATACCTTCCAGGAGTTCGTACATGCGGATCAGAAGTGCCGGGTTACGACGAAGTCGGCCAGTTGGCGCAGCCTTAGGCCGCTGTCGCCGAAGCCGTCGAGCGCGGCGACTGCCTGTTCGCGCAACTCCAGCGCAAAAGCGCGCGCCTGGGAAACGCCGAGCAGGCTGACATAGGTGGGCTTGTTTTGGTCGGCATCCTTGCCGGCGGTCTTGCCCAGGGTGGCGGTGCTGGATTCGGCGTCCAGCACGTCGTCCACGACCTGGAAGGCCAGCCCGATGCACTTGGCGTAGTGGTCCAGTTGTGCGGCTTCGTCCTCGGCAAGTGCGCGTCCGCACAGCGCGCCGAGCATGACGGAGGCACGGATCAGGGCACCGGTCTTGTGGATGTGCATGAACTCCAGTTCCGGCAGGGTAATCGACTTGCCCACGGCCGCGAGGTCGATCGCCTGGCCCCCCGCCATGCCGCGCGAACCTGCCGCTGCCGCAAGAGTGCCGATCATGTGCAGTTGCGTCGTGCACTCGTCCGCCAGAGCATGTTCCGAGAGAAGCTGAAAGGCCAGGCTTTGCAGGCTGTCGCCCACCAGCAGCGCGGTGGCTTCGTCGAACTCGACATGGCAGGTCGGCCTGCCGCGGCGCAGCGTGTCGTCGTCCATGCAGGGCATGTCGTCATGCACCAGGGAATAGGCGTGGATGAGTTCAACCGCGGCTGCGGCGACTTCGACCCGTTTGACATCCGCGCCATTCAGTTCGCCGGCGGCGAAAGCCAGCAGCGGCCGGACGCGCTTTCCGCCGCCGAGCGCCGCGTAGCGCATGGCCTCGTGCAAGCGATAAGGGGCGATGTCCGGCGTCGGCAAAAGCGCGTCGAGCGCGGCTTCCACGCGCGACTGGATGCGTCGCATCCAGTCTTCGAAATCAGTTGTCGTCGTCTGCACTGGGGAAATTTTGTAGGCTGTTTGCTTCGAGTATGCGCACCTGCTGTTGCGCATCGGATAGTGCCTGCTGGCAGAACTGCAGCAATTGTGCCCCGCGTTTGTAGGCGGCCAGCGATTGTTCGAGCGGCAACTGCCCGGCTTCCATGGTGGCGACGATGCTTTCCAATTCGGCGAGTGCGGCTTCAAAGGACTGCGGTGTCTGAAGAGGTTTGGCTTTGCTCGTCATGGGCGTTTTCTTGGGGATGGCATGACTCTGGCCATGCGACATGCTGGGTGTTTCATCACTGGGAAAATCCCCGGCGTTTTGTCCCGCCGCGGCTCTTTAAAAACCCCCAAAATACCGCAATCTACCGCCTCAGGTCAACCGGAGATGCGCTTCCCCCGTCGCGGATGGCGTGTCCAGCGAAGATTGCGCCGCTGGCCGATTTGGGACAAAATAGTCAACTTTTGTTTTGTGGTTCGGCAGGTTGGCGCTTCGGCAAGATTGTGCCTTAACCTGTACCACGAGGGTGTTTTGATGACTAGTTTGGCCAACACTTCTGCGCTGCTGCAGACCTCGCCGCAACTCCCGGTTAGTTGGTATCTCGACCCGCAGGTGCTGGAGATCGAGAAAAAAATCCTGTTCGACCAAGGTCCCGGCTACGTCGGTCATGAACTGATGGTGCCCGGCGTCGGTGACTATCACGTCATCGACTGGATGAACAAAGCCAAAATGCTGGTGCGCAGCGAGCACGGCATCGAGCTGCTTTCCAATATCTGCCGCCATCGCCAGGCGATCATGCTGGAGGGGCGCGGAGGCGCCAAGAACATCGTATGCCCGGTGCACCGCTGGACCTATGACACGACGGGGAAGCTGCTCGGCGCACCGCACTTTCCGGGCAACCCCTGCCTGAATCTCGGCAAGACGCCCCTGCAAAACTGGAACGGCCTGCTGTTCAACGGCAAGCGCGATGTGGCCCGCGATCTTGGCAAGCTCGGCATCATGGAGGCCATCGATTTTTCCGGGTTCATGCTGGACCGCGTGATGATCGACGACTACAACTTCAACTGGAAAACCTTCATCGAGGTTTATCTGGAGGATTACCACGTTGCGCCCATGCACCCGGGCCTCAACAATTTCGTCGCCTGTGGCGACCTGGCCTGGGAATTCGGCGAGTGGTACAACGTCCAGACCGTCGGCATCAATCACCAGCTTGCCAAACCGGGCACTCCGGTGTACCAGAAGTGGCACGAGCAAGTGCTGCGTTACGGCGAGGGGAAAGTGCCTCCCCACGGGGCGATCTGGATGCTCTACTACCCTAACGTCATGATCGAGTGGTATCCGCATTCGCTCGTGGTCAGCACGGTGCTGCCTACCTCCGCGGAGACCTGCACCAACATTGTCGAGTTCTACTACCCCGAGGATATCGTGCTGTTCGAGCGCGATTTCATCGAGGCGGAACAGGCCGCCTACAAGGAAACGGCCGTCGAGGACGACGATATCTGCCGGCGCATGCAGCAAGGACGCAAGGCCCTGTACGAGCAAGGTGTGAACGAAGTGGGGCCGTATCAGTCACCCATGGAAGATGGCATGGTGCACTTCCACGAGTTTCTCAGGCGTCATATCGAACCCCATCTCGCCGTAAGATGAGTACCCGCAGCCGATGGCATCGTCGGCCAGACAACACAGCAGATAAGGATCGAGAAGCATGATTAGCATTTCGCTTAAGGATAATCTGGTCAATGTCGCCGTGCTCGGCGAATTTACCATAGCCGACTACAAGGAATTCGAGGAGGCGGTGTTGTTCGGACTCAAGTTCCAGGGCACGGTCAATGCGCTGATCGATCTGCGCGACATGCTGGGCTTCACCGTCGACGTCGCCTGGGAGGAGATCAAGTTCTCGCGGCAGCACGCGCAGGATTTCGGCAAAATCGCCGTCGTGACCGACGATCAGTGGATCACATGGAGCGCCTGGTTTTCGCGGGCGTTCGTGGAGGCCGACATTCAGGTGTTCGCCGACTACGACGCGGCGCAAGGCTGGATCGCAGGCTGAAACGTAACAGGGGCAGCCGTTAGGCCGCCCCTGCAGTAGTTTGGTCGGGTCGTGTCCGGAGTTACTTGGCGCCGGTCTTGTAGGGCGCGGTGAGCTTCCTCACGATGTCGTAGGCGCTGTCGCTGACTTCCACGAAACCGTCGTAGCCCTTGTCGAAACCGTCCAGCGTCGCATTGTGCGCGGGCGTGCCGCGTTTCAGCGCGAGGAAGGCGGCCTTGAGTTTCTCCACGGTTTCCTTCGGGGTGTTCTTGTCCACGGCAAACACATAGGAAGGCAACTGCTCCGAGGACTTCAACACGCGGATGCCTTTGCTTTTGAAATCTTCCGCTACCGTGTCCTTCAAAATTCCCGCATCGAAGTCGCCGTTCAACACTGCCTTGGCGATGTTGTCATAGTGTTTGAGATAGGCGATCTTGCTGAACTCGGTCACCTTGATGCCCATCGCTTCCACGGATGCTTTTTGCAGCAGCGCCTTTTCGTCGCCGAAAGCGAAGCGCTTGCCTTTCAGATCCTCGATGGATTTGAACGGGCTGTCGTTCTTCACGCCGATGACCAGCGCGAAGGTGGGGCGACCGTTGTTGAGGGGAGCCACGAGCGGCACCACCCCATATTTTTCCCGTGCCTGCAAATAGGCGACCGGTGTCAGGTAGGCGACCTGGGTGCGGCCGGCGCCCAGGTCATCCACGGCGGAGTCGAGGTTGGGCGATGCACGGAATGTGACGTTGAGCCCCGATTTTTCGCTGAGGTACTTGGTCAGCACACCCATGCGCTTGACCATTTCGACCGGGATGTCCATCGCCACCGAACCCATCTGGATTTCTTCGGCCAATGTGGGTGTGGCCGCCAGTGCAGCGATGCAAGCGAATACCAGGCGGGTGCTTTTCAGGATGCTCATGCGGGTGCTCCTTTGACTTCGAGAGTGGTTTCCGTTTCGGAGGAATAGATCGCGTATTGGTTCCTGCCGTTTTCCTTGGCCGAGTAGAGCGCCTTGTCCGCGGCGTAATAGAGCGCCTCGGGCGAAGCGGAGGCGTCCTGCCTCTGCGCGATGCCGATGCTCAGGGTGACGTGGACGAGCGTGCCCGCGTGGACGAACTCGTTTACCGCGACGCTTTCCAGCAAGTCCTGCACGAAGTGGAGCCCGGCTTGCGCGTCGGTCCGATCGAGCAGGATGGCGAACTCGTCGCCCCCCAGGCGCGCGGCAAAATCCGATTTGCGCAGGCGGTTGTTGAGTATGCGGCAGATGCCTTTCAGCACGTCGTCGCCCGCGCCGTGCCCGTAGGTATCGTTGATGCGCTTGAATCTGTCCACGTCGAACAGCACCAGGGTGAGCGGGTCGTTGTGGCGCGCGGCACGCGCGAAACTCTGCTCGAACACGTCGTCGAACGAGCGGCGGTTGGAAAGCCCGGTGAGGGCATCGGTGGTGGCGAGTTTTTCCACCATTTCCAGGGCCTTTTCCAGCGATTGCGTGCGCTTCTCCAATTCCACGGAGCGCATTTGCAGCTCTTCGTTGGTCTGCACCAGGGCGGAGTTCGCCAAGTCGATTTTTTGGTGCAGCCGTCCATGGTAATCGGAGATGGTCAGGTTCATGCGGTTGAACATGGATGCCAGGTGACCGATTTCGTCGCTGCTGTCGATGACCAGCACGTCCGCAGTCGACGGGTTCTGGCTGGAGATGATGCCGCCTATCATTTCGGTGACGCGCCGGATCGGCGCCACTACGGCGCGGGAGGTGGCGAAATACACCAGCAGCCCTAGCACCAGGCCGAAGAAAAGTTGTTCCAATGCGATGTTGGTATAAGTCTGGGCGAGCGCCTGGTTCAGTCTTTCCAGCGATACGGTGAGTTCCACGTCGCCTATGGTCTCGTTGTCGAACTTGACCGGCGTGTTGAACGTCAGCCCGGCCTGGTTGGCCTTGGCGCGCTGCGCCAGCGTTTTTCCTTCCGCGTTGTGGATGGCGACCGACAACACGTTGGGCTGCGCGATGAGTTTGTCGACGATCGACTCCATGTTGCCGTAATCGTAGCCCACGATCAGGTTGGATACCGCCACCGACAGCATCAGTGCGCGTTCGCGTCCCGAGTCTTCGATCAGGGTTGTGATCTTCTGCTTTTCTTGCCACACCCGCACCAGTCCGATGGCCGTCGAGGCGACGACGATGCCGATCACGACGAAGAGGATGAGCTTGCCGCGCAGCCCGAGGGCGGTTTTCAGCTTAGGCATTGAGTTGCCCCGCGGGCACGTTGCGGCGCAACTGCCCGACTCGGTCGTACACGACGAAATCGTAGGGGCAGGGATTGCTGTCGTCGGCCGGGAAGCTCTTGCGCTCGGTTTCGCGCCACAGGGTCGGGTCGAGTTCCGGAAAACGCGCATCCCCCGTGAATTCCGCCTGCACTTCGGTCAGGTAGATGCGGTCCGCAACATCCAGCGTCTGACGGTACAGTTGCTCTCCGCCGATGATGAATATCTCCGCGTCGCCGCGGCAGGCTGCGACGGCTTCCGCGACCGAATTCACCACGATGCAGCCCGGTGCTGTGAAATCGCCGCTGCGGGTGATGACCACCATGCTGCGCCCCGGCAGGGGTTTGCCGATGGACTCGTAGGTCTTGCGGCCTGCCAGGATGTGATGCCCCATGGTGAGGGCGCGGAAGCGCTGCATGTCGCCGGGCAAACGCCATGGCAGGCGGTTTTCGATGCCGATGACGCGGTTTTTCGCCATGGCGGCGATGATGGAGACGCGCGTTGGGGCGGTGCCGATTTGCTCTGCGCTCATCGGCTAAACTGCCACGGGCGCTTTGATCGCGGGATGCGGGTCGTAATTTTCAAGTGTGAAATCCTCGAATTTGAAATCGAATATGCCGGCCACCGCCGGGTTGATCCGCATCCCCGGCAACGGGCGAGGCTCGCGCGCGAGCTGTTCGTGCACCTGGTCGAGGTGGTTGAGGTAGATGTGCGCGTCGCCCAAGGTATGTACGAAATCGCCGGGCTGCAGGCCGCATACCTGCGCCATCATCATTGTGAGCAGCGCATAGGAGGCGATGTTGAACGGCACGCCGAGAAAGATGTCGGCGCTGCGCTGGTACAGTTGGCAGGAGAGCTTGCCGTCCGCCACATAGAACTGGAAAAAGGCATGGCACGGGGGCAGTTTCATCTTGTCGATTTCGCCGACGTTCCACGCGCTTACGATGATGCGCCGCGAGTCCGGATTGGCCTTGAGTTGCTGCACCACCTGCGCGATCTGGTCGATGTGGCGGCCGTCCGGCGTCGGCCAGGAGCGCCACTGGTAGCCGTAGATGGGTCCTAAGTCGCCGTTTTCGTCGGCCCATTCGTTCCAGATGGTCACGCCGTTGTCGCGCAGGTACTGGATGTTGGTCGCGCCCTGCAGAAACCACAGCAGTTCGTGGACGATGGAGCGCAGATGGCACTTCTTGGTGGTCACCAGCGGAAAGCCGGCGCCGAGGTCGAAGCGCATCTGATGGCCGAACACGCTAAGGGTGCCGGTGCCGGTGCGGTCGCTCTTGCGGTGGCCGTGGGTGAGCACATGTTGCATCAGGTCAAGGTATTGGCGCATTTTTTGTCGGGCTTAAAAAATTGTCTAGGATAGCGGAAAAGGCATTCGCGCTCATCTGATTTACGGTGCCGCGGTGGCGCCCGCAATTTCGCGCGTGCCGCCGCTGTCCAGTTGGGTCGCGAAGAATCTTCCGCCCGCCGTGGCGAGGTCCATTTCGAAGAAATTGGCAAAGGCGGCATCGAAGTCGCTCTTGTTTTCGACGGCGAGCAGGAAATCCCTGAAGCGGTCTTCGGCCAGGTGTTTGAGGTAGCCCACGAACATCATGGACTGGCGATAGAACAGAAACGGGGTGAGCCCCGCGCGCTCTCCGCGGTTGCGCGAGTCGGCGCTGTCGTGGGCCGACGGCTCGATGCGGCGGCCTTCGCGCATGGCTTGTACGGACTCGGCTTCGCTGGCGAACTCGGCACCGCCGCCATGCGATACGTAGGCCGCCAGGCCCTCGTGGAACCAGGCCGGAACGGTGGGGGTGAAGTGGCCGATCTGCTGCCCCAGATGCACATGCGAAAGTTCGTGCGCCAGTATCGCAGGCAAGCGTTGCGATTCGCGGGCAAACAGGCGAGGCGCCAGGAACAGCCGGTTGTTCGGCACCACTGCGGCACTCAGGTTTGGAGAAACGACATGGCTGGCGAAACACTCGTCAGTGCCGCAGACATAGATGCGCACCGGCTCCGGGAACGGGCGGTAGTGCCCGGCTTCGACGTCGGCTATGGCCTGCGGCAGAAGGCGCGCAACCTGCTCGGCTTGATCTTGGGCACCCGCTTCGAACAAAACGCGCGCGTCGGATTCGAGGGAAAGGAATGGGGCGGCGGCCGGGGTCGGCACGGCTTGCCGATCCGCCACGCTGGCGCAGCCGGATAGCGCAGCGGCCGCCAACAGCAGCAGGGCGAGCAGGGTCCGCGGCATGACGCCGCAGTCCGTCAAGCGGTAGCCCCTCCATCGCGCGCCAGCAATCATGCGACCATCCCGTTACCTCTTAAGATTTTGCGAGTTTACCATAGCGGCAACTGTCGCCCGGTTGGCCATGCCGCACTTATTCCGGGCCTCTCAAGCGCGGCCGCAGCAGCGTTTGTTCAACTTCCTGGCTGGCCTTGAGCATGAGGCTGTCGGCCGCTTGTACCTTGAGTGCCAGCGGTTCGGCTGCGGCAGTCGGCTGGACGATGTGGGGGGTGATCAGGATCACCGTCTCCGTGTTGCTCAGGGTATCGGTGGTGCTGGAAAACGCCACACCTACCACGGGAAGATCGCTCAGCAGCGGCACGCCAGAGCGTTTGTAGTCGGTATTTCTCTTGATCAGGCCGCCGATGAATATCGCCTGGCCGTCTTCGGCGAGCAGTTGCGTCGTCACTTCCGTGCTCTTCTTGGAAGGTATGCCGGAAGCCGCGATCGAGGCCGAGCTGACCTCGGGATGGATTTTCAACAGGATGCGGTTGTGCTCGTCCACCGAGGGCGTGACTTTCAGGATCACGCCGGTTTCCAGGAACTGGATGCTTTCGGTGGTGATCTGGTTGATGGTGGTGGTTACCTTGTAGCCGGTGCGGTCGCCGATGACGGTGCTGGCTTCCTGGTTCTCCAGCGCCAGCAGTTTGGGCGTGGACAGGGCCTGCACCCGCCCCTTGCCGCTCAAGGCGGTGAGGAACACGTTGATGTTGTCGTTGACCAGGCCGAAGAAAAATCCGGGGGTGCCGGTAGGGGCGGCCAGCCCGGTGGTGCCGAAGCGGTTGCTGCCGTTGGCGCTGAAGACTCTGGTCCAGTCGATGCCGAAGGATTCGTTGCGCTCCAGGGTGATTTCCAGGATCTTGGCTTCGATCAATATCTGCTTCGGCTCTACGTCGATTTCCGCGAGCAGTTTCTGGATGCGCTCCACGAAGTCGGGCAGGTCCTCCACCACGATCAGGTTGCGCTCGCTCATTGCCGTGATCTTGCCGTAGCGCGAAAGGTGTTTGGTGAGGATTTCGGCCACGGTTTTCGGGCTCGAATACTGTACCTTGAAGGTGCGCATTTCGGTGTTGGCGTTGACCGCATCCATGCCCGCCTGGCTGCGTTCCAGGATGACGTAGCTGTCGCCGCGCTGCTCCGCCACGTAGCCGGCGGCGTCGGCGATGGCCTGCACGGCCTGGCGCACGCTGACGTCGTAAAGGTTGACCGAGACGTTGCCGGCCACGCCCTTGCCGAGCAGGATGTTGACCCGTTCGTTGCGCGAGAGCATTTCGAAGACTTCCTGCAGCGGAGCGTCCCGAAAGGTCAGGGTAACCGCGTGGGTGCCGGCCGGAGCCGTAGTCGTCCCTGCCGCCAGCGGCGGACTGGCGAGTAGCAACCCGGCGCAGAAGAGCGTGACCAGCAGGTCTGATGTGCGGATTGGGATCACGTTAGGGTTCCTTGTTGCGGTCTATCGAGAGGGTCAGCCTGGTGCCGTTCTTGACGAATACGGCCTTCCTGTCGCGCACTTCGAGCAGGCGAAAGCCGTCGACCTCGCCGCCCAGCTTTACGATGATTCCACCCACGTCGGCCATGGAGCGGTCGCCGGCCACCAGCACGGCGCGCAACTCCGGCCGCCACACCTGGGGCGTTGCAGCCGTTTGCTCCGGGTGCAGGCCGGGCCTATGGGTGCTGGTTCTGTGCTGGTCGAACGGGTCGTTGCGCAGCTTGTGCGCCCCGTCCCCGGCGGCGACGCAGACCGATGCGGCCGCGCCCAGGGACAGCGCCAGCAGGGATGTCTTGAGCAACGTCATGGCTCGCTCTCCACGGCGCTGACGAGGCGGTACGACGCCATCTTCAGCCGCATGTCCAGCGCTGTGCCGGGGCTGTCCGCGGTAATGCCGAACTGCGTGACCACCAGCGGAGCGAGTTGCTCCTCGGCGTCGCGCAGCCAGTCGAACAGGCCTAAGTAGCTGCCCCTCACCTCGATCTCGAAGGGAACTTCCTCGAACATTTGCACGCTGCGCTCCACTCCCGGCCTGACGCTGACCAATTCGACGCCGTAGCGCGGGGCAAGACGGTCGAGCTGCTGGATGATGTGCCCGGCCATCTGGCCGGCGGGCAGCAGCGGGCCTTCGCCGCGCACCCGGCGCGTCAGCAGGGCAACTTCCTGTGTCAGCGTTTGCATTTGCGCGGGCAGATTCGCCGATTCGCGGATGGCGACCTCCAGCGAAGCCCTCGTGCGCAGCAGTTCGCGGTACTCGGCGACGGGTTTCTTGAACAGGTAGAGCCATGCCGTCGCCGGCACCATCAAAACCAGGAGGAACATGACGAAGAGCAATAGCTGCGGGCGCACACGGGCCAGGCGTTCGATCATTTTGCCATCCCGGCGGCGCCGTTGATCACCGCAGCCACCTCGAACCGGACCGCGGTCGCTGCGGAATCGCCCTGGCGCGCCGTATTCACCACGCGCACATTTCTCGTTCCCGGCTCTGCCGCGAGATTCTTCGCAAACTCCGCCAGCGCCGAATGGCTAACGGCCCGCCCCCCGATCTCCAACTGATTCAGCGGGCGTTTAGCGCCGGCTGTGGCGCCATCTCCGGGCGGCGCACCGGCTGCCGGGTCGGCTTTTGGCGCGGCATAATCGGCGCTGCGCACGAATTGCAGTCGATCGAACCAGACGCCGTCGTTGATGGCGCGGTCTATGGTGCCGGATATCTGCTCCACCGAAGGCCCGCCGCGCAGTTCGGCCAATACGGACAGGTTGCTTTCCGCCTCGGATTTGCGGGCGCGCAGCGCCTCGACCGCAGCCAGTTGGGCGGCCACTGCATGGCGTCCGTGCTGCAGCAGTTCCAGCTTGGGCTTCTGCACGCTCAAGGTGACCAGCAGCCACACTTTGGCCACGACGATGAGCACGACCAGCGCGGCTATCGCCGCCAAAAAGTTTCTGCCCCACAGGCGCACGCGCAGTTGCTCCCGATAGCTTTGCGGGATCATGTCGATCTCAGTCATCGGCGTGCATTCCGCGTAACGCCAGACCGGCGGCAAGGGCTATGCCGCCGGCGGGCTTGGGATCGCTCGGCGCCGCTCCAGCGGCAAACTCGAAGGTATCGAGCGGGTTGAGGACCTCCACCGGAATCTTGAGCAACTCGTTGAGAAACTCCGCGACGTGGGGGTAACGCGCGGCGCTGCCCAGTAGATACACCTGCTCCACCGACTTGCCATGGGTTCTGGACGCCACGTAAATCAGCGTTTTGTTGATTTCCTTTGCAAGCTCGGCGAATTCCGGCCGCAAGATCTCGGCCATGGTGCGCGAGATGTCCCCATCCTCCAGCTCCTGCCGGCCGCCGATCATGCTCTGGAATCCATGTTCATACAGCAGCTTGGTGACCAGTGCACCCGGAATGTCGAGGTTCTCCGCGAGATTCGCCACGAGCCACTGCTCTCCGAAATCGATTTCCCGGTCCAGCATCAGGCGCCGGCCCCAGATCACCGAAAGGTAGCTCTTGAATCTGCCGAAATTGATCAACAGCACATTGGGGTGCGACCTGGTGGTGTCCAGCGCGGCGACGAGGCGTGTCAGTGCCGCCGGGCCGATGTCCAACGCCACCGCCTCCAGTCCGGCGCGGCGCAGCAGTTCCAGGTACGCAAGCACTTGTGCACGCCTGGCGACGGCGACGATGGCGCTCTTGGCCGTTTCCTGGGTGTCGGTGTTGCGCAGCGGCAGATAATCGACCACCGATTCGTCCAGTTCCTGGCGCATGCGCTCGCGCAGTTCCTTCAACAGCGCATCGCTTTCCCCCTGCCCATCCAACTGCTTGTATTCCACGAGCATCAATTTCAGTTCGTAGGGTGCGATGCAGGCGACGACGCGCTTGCCCACGAACGGGCCTGCCCGCAGCGCTTGCTTGACGAAGGCCTTGAAGAGCGCCGGCGATGCGAGCAGGGCTTCACGTTCGCAGGGGTAGGGAACGCTGGCCGTCGCACGGATGATCGGACGCCCCGAGACTCGCTCCATCTGCACCATGTGCAACTGCTCCGTACCCAGGTTAAAGCCCACGGGCCAGGCTTGCCTCCTGCCGGCGATGCGCCGCAATGCGGGGATGGCCCGGGCGAAGTTCACCACGGCACCAGCCCCGCAGCGTCCGCTTGCCGTGAGCGCGCGGATGGCAGTGTCGGTGCGGCATGGGCAGATGTTGTGCACATTCTTGGCGGCATCACGAATAACCAGTGTTAGAAGAATTCACGCCGTGCAGCGACGCAATGCATTGGCGTGAGGCGGCGGCGATAACGGACCGCCGCAACTCCAGTTATCGGCGCGCGCGGCTCTATCTTTAGCCGTTCGCGGCGCTTTGGTGGAACATAAATTGCTTTGGATTTATCCGGGTTAGGAGCGGTCGAAAAAAGTGACGATTTTGTGGGCCGGCTCACTACCGCTCGACGATGAGATGCGTTACCATTTGCGCCTGGTTGGTACCTAAATGCCATATGACAAATGTGTGACATTATGTCGAATTTAGACATGATGGCCATGTGGACGGCGGGCTAACCATCTCCTTGATAGTGTTAAATAACGATCACAGTTCATCGCGATGGCAGGCTGTGCGCCATCGCATTGCTCCAGGCGCAATCTGGCTACGGTGCACGGTTGCTCGTCAGGTTGTTTTGGCGGATTGCGGAACGGCAATGGGATTGTCCGGAAGCCGGTAGCGACTGCCTTGAATCAAGTGTCTCAAATTTTAGGATGAAACCATGACGACTCTGTTGTTTTACGGAAAACCTCTCCCCCTCAACCGCGACGCGCACCGCAACACCCGTCTGAAGGCCGAGGCGGGCAACTTCACCTTCGCCACCAGCACCAACTCGGTGCCGCTGGCCGCCATCGAATTTGCCGACACCGCGCGCGAATACCCCATCGTCTTCACCGGCGAAGAAGGCGGGGCCATGTTCCCGGCGGCGCTGCTGGGCGTGCGCCACAACGAAAACCTCTTTGTCGCGGACGACGGCCGCTGGGATGCGCGCTACGTCCCCGCCTTCGTGCGCCGCTACCCCTTCGTTCTGGCCGAGAAGCAAGCCGGCGACGACTTCGACGTCTACATTGACGAATCCTATGCCGGGTTTGGTGCCGAAGACGGCGAACGCCTGTTCACCGACGAAGGCGAAAACACCCCGCTGCTCAAGCAGGCGCTCGATTTTCTCAGCAACTACCAGGGCGAGATCAAGCGCACGCGCACCTTCGTGGCGCGTCTCAAGGAACTCGGCCTGCTCACCTCCAAGATCCTCCAGGTGGAACGCAACAACGAAAAGCCTCTGGTCCTGCAAGGCTTCAGCGTCGTGGACGAACAGCGTCTGGTCGCCCTTAGCGACGCACAGCTCGGCGAACTCGCGCGCAGCGGCTATCTGGGCTGGATCTACGCGCACCTGCTCTCGCTGGGCCAGGTGTCGCGCCTATCCGAGCGCCTCAACGCCAGGCTGCTCGCCGCCCAGGCGGCCAAGAGCGGCAGCACCACCCACTAACGACAACCAGGAATCAGGCGGAATTGCGACACTACTGACGAACGTACGTCCCCCTGATTCCCGGCGCAGCACCCAAATGCACCGCGCGCGATTGCCACGGCACGCGGCACAACAAGAACTTACCAAGGGGGAAAGCTTATGACTGCAAGGAATGGAAGAGGCCGCCACGGACTAGGCGCCTGCGCGCTACTGCTGGGCTGCATGAGCGCGACAGCCGTACACGCCGAGAACCTCGCGGACGTTTACGCCCTCTCGAAAGCGGGCGACCCCAAATACCGGGCGGCGCGCTACGAATTCGAAGCGGTCGAGCTCACGCAAACCCAGGCGCGCGCCGCCTTGCTGCCCAACGTCGCCTTCGAGATGTCCCACACCAAAACCAAGCAAGACATTCTCGACAGCAAAAACACCGTATACGCCAGCGGCAGCACCGACTTCCCCACCGACAACCGCACTCTCACCATTGCGCAACCCATCTTCAAGCTCGCGGCCTGGCGCGGCTACACCCAGGCCAAGGCCGCGGTCAAGCAGGCGGCGGCCGCCTTCGGCGCTGCCGAACAGGACCTCGTGCTGCGCACAGCCACTGCCTACCTTGAGGCACTCGCGGCGCAAGACGCCCTGGTCTTCGCCAAGGCGGAAAAAGACGCCGTCAAGCGCCAGTTCGACCTCACGCGGCAAAAAAAGGAGAGTGGGCTGGCCACCAAAGCCAATCTGCATGACGCCGAGGCGCGCTACGCGCTCAAGGAAGCTGACGAAGTCGCGGCGCAAAACGATCTCGCCGACAAACTGCAAGCGTTGCAGGAACTCACCGGCAAGCCCATCACCCAGCTCGCCGCGCTGCACGAAGAAATTCCGCTGGCGCAGCCGGAGCCAGCCGACATCGGCCAGTGGGTGGCCTCCGCCATCGACCACAACCTCGCGCTGGAAGCGCGGCGCCAAGCCGCCGACGTCGCACAAAAAGAAGTCGACCGCCAGCGCGCCGGCCACTATCCGGTGCTGGACCTCACCGCCACCAAAAACCGCCGCACCACGGGCGGCAGCCTTTTTGGCGGCGGCAGCGACGTCGACACCACCGACCTCATGGTGCGCTTCAACCTCCCGCTCTACGCCGGGGGCGGCACGCAAGCCATCGTCGAAGAATCGGCCAAGCGCTACCAGGCCTCGCTGGAAGACCTCGAACGCGACCGGCGCCTGACCGAACGTCAAACCCGCGCCGCCTACCAGGGCGTGACCGGCGGCATCGTCCGCGTCCATGCACTGGGCCAATCGGTCCTGGCGCAGGAAAGCGCACGCCAGGTCAAGGAAGAAGGTTTCAAGTCCGGACTTGAAACCGTGCTCGCGGTACTCGACGCCGAACGCGACCTCTATGCCGCCAAGCGCGACTCGGCGCAGTCGCGCTACGACTTCCTGCTCAACAAGCTGCGCTTGAAGCAGGCGGTCGGCACGCTCAGCGAAGCGGATCTCGCCGAAATCAACGAACTCATGAAGTAGCACTCCCGGCCACGGGGGAGAGCGGCACAGCCGCTCGCGCAGTTTAAGAAAAAGCGTAGCGGGGTATCGGCCCCGCTGCGACAACAAATACGGAGAGCAGCACCATGGCACGCACAAAAAAGCCGAACCAAACCTCGACCCTGACGTCCCGCCTCATCAAGCGGTTAGGTTTGAGCGGATCCGTTCCGCAGCCGGTGCGGCGCAAGCCACTGTTCGAAGCGCTGGAGCCGCGTTTCCTCCTCTCCGCCGACCTCGTCATCCCGCCGCAAGACCCCAACCAGCCGGCAGCCATCGAAGAACCGCTCCACATCGACAGCGCGGGCCAGACCGAACTCACCATCGCCGCGCAAGCACCGGCTCCGGGCGCGACGCAAACCCAGGACCAGCAAGCACCCACCGCCGACCCCGCCGCCGTCCAGGTCGCCCCCGCGCCTGCCAATGCGGACAGCGCTGACGCAAGCGCACAAACCGCCGCCGCCACCGTCCAGGCCGCCACACCAGCCGCGGCACCCACGCCCATGGCGCTCGCCGCCTATGCCGCCTACGTGGCGAGCCAGCCTGCCGCCAGTCAGGTCGTCATCGTCGACGCCGCGGTCCAGCACTACGAAACTCTCATCGACAGCATCCTCAAAGGCAATTCCGCGCAATCCGCAACGGTCACCGTTGCGGCCACTGCACCGGCCAGCCCAACCCAGGCGGCACAATCGGATTCCGCACCAGCCGCAGCGGCGCAACAATCGGCCGTGACCCAGGAGCCGTCCACCGTTCAGGCGACCAAGCCGACGCCAAACCCCGCCGATGCGCAAGTGCAGGTGTTGCGCCGCGGCGACATCGAAGTGGTGGTGCTCGACTCGCGCTACGACGGCGTCGATCAGGTGGCCGGCATCCTCTCCGCCTACCACGGCCTGAGCGCGGTACAGATACTCTCGCACGGCGCTGCCGGCACCCTGCGTCTGGGCAGCACCCAGGTTAACAGCGGCAAGCTGGACCAATACAAACAAGCTATCGCGGCCTGGGGCAGTGCGCTCAAGCCGGGCGGCGACATCCTCTTGTACGGCTGCGACGTGGCCAAGGGCGACAGCGGCGTCAGCTTCGTGCAGAGCCTCGCGCAGATGGCCGGGGTCGATGTCGCGGCGTCCAGCAACGAGACCGGCAGTGCCGCGCTGGGCGGCGACTGGAGGCTGGAGTACAGTAGCGGCGCGGTGGACACACAGGCACTGTTCAGCGGTGACGCGCTGGCGTCCTATGGTTTCGTGCTCGACAGCCTGGTCGGAACATTGGACGTTGACACCCTGACCAGCACGGACGGCAACGACACGCTGACCGGCCTGGGCGGAGGCGACACCTATCAGTTCTACGACGGCTGGGGCACGGACAGCGTGGTCGAAGGTGCCGGCGGCGGCTCGGACACCCTGGATTTCTCCGGCGTTACGACGGACCTGACCTTCAGCATCAAAGCCGACGGCAGCGTGCAGGTCAGCGACGGCACCAACGTCCTGAATGCGAGCAACGTCGAGAACCTGATCGGCGGCAAGAAGCAGAACACTTTCGTGTTCGAAGACCAGGCTGCCCTGGCCGGGACCATCGTCGGCCTGGAAGAGGGCACGAACATCCTCGATTACAGTGCCTACACGACCGCAGTGACGGTCGATTTGCAGGCACAGACGGCGACCGGCACCGGCGGCATCAGTTACATCGCCAGCCTCATCGGCGGGTCGGGCAGCGATACGCTGGCCGGCGTCAATGCCGCGAGAACCTGGTCCATCACCGGCGCCGGTGCCGGCAAGGTCAGCGGGCTGACCTTCAGCGGCATCGAGAATCTCACCGCCGGCACCAGCACCGACACCTTGTCCTATGCGGGTTACGGCAGCGGCGTCAACGTCGATCTGGCCAGCGGCAGCGCCACCGGCTTCAGCGCCATCGGCGGCTTCCGCAACGTGGTCGGTTCCATGTACGACGACACCCTCAGCGGCGACGCCAACGACAATACGCTGACCGGCGGAGCCGGCGCCAACACCCTCACCGGCGGTGGCGGCAGCGATACGGTTGCCGAGGCGCGCAACGCCGATTTCACGCTGACCAATACCACGCTGACGATAGGCTCCGAAGGCACCGATGCTTTGTCGGGCATCAGCCACGCCGCCATCACCGGCGGCATCGACGCCAACACCCTCGACGCCAGCGCGTTCACGCTGGGCAGCGTCACGCTGGTCGGCGGCGACGGCGACGACACGCTGAAGGGCGGTTCCCGCGACGACACGCTGACCGGCGGCGGCGGCATCGACAACCTCGACGGCGGACTCGGCGTCAATACCGTGTTCGAGGCCGAAAACACGCGCTTCTTGCTCACCGATACCACGCTGGACATGGCCGAAGGCGTCAATGCGGTGCAGACCGTCACGCTCGACGCCAGCGTCACCGGCGGCACCTTTACCCTCGGCTTCAACGGCGAGACCACCCGCGCCATCGCCTACGACGCCGGCGAAGAGGCGTTCAGGGCGGCACTGACTGCCCTCAGCGGCATCGGCACCAGCGACGTCGTGGTCGACAAGATCGGCAGCGCCTGGCGCGTCACCTTCGTCGGCCAGCTCGGCGGCAAGCCGGTGGCGGACATGACGGTGGCCAGCGCACTGGTCGGTGGCGGCGGCACGCCGATTGGCGTGACCAGCACCACTGCCGGCACCACCCGGCTCAACGTTCTCGCCAACATCCAGAAAGCCAGGCTCTACGGCGGCGACAACGACAACCTGATGGACGCTTCGGGGTTCACCGGCGCGGCATACCTGAGCGGCGGCTCCGGTGCCGACACGCTGATAGGCGGCAGCGGCAACGACACCCTCGTCGGCGGCGACGGCAACGACCGCCTGAGCGGCGGCGGCGGGGTCGACAGCATCGACGGCGGCCGCGACGTCGACACCGTGGTCGAGGCCCGCGATGCCAACATCGTCCTGACCAACGCCGCGCTCACCGTCGGCAGCGAAGGGGCCGATACGCTGTCGGCCATCGAGTTGGCCGAACTGACCGGCGGCAACTCGGCGAACACCCTCAACGCGGGCGGCTTCGGCGGCATTTCCGCCGTCACCGATCTGGGCTTTCTGAACAACGGCGTCGGCGTCGGAACCCTGACCAGCCTGCCGGAAATCCGCATCACGTTGTCCGACGGCACCACCAAGGTTGAAGTCGACCTGACTTTCGCCGCGACGCTGCAGGGCGTTTTCGACGCCATCCACGCCGCCGATGCGCACCTGAGCGCCGCCCTCGACGCCGCCGGCTCGGCCATCGTCATCGCCGACAGCAGCGGCGGCACCCACGCGATCAAGGTGGAGGCGCTGAACGGCTCCACGGCGGCGGCCGATCTCGGCATCCTCGGCAGCGGCAGCCCATCGCAACTGACCGGCAGCGCGCTGGTCGGCGGCCACGTGCGGCTCGACGGCGGCGCCGGCGCCGACACGCTGACCGGCACCGGCGGCGACGACTTCTTCACCGGCGGCACCGGCGCCGACACCATCGCGGGCGGCGCCGGCAGCGATACGCTGATCGAAACGCGCGACGCGAACATCACCCTCACCAACACCAGCCTGGTCGTCGGCAGCGAGGGCACAGACACCCTCTCCGGCATCGAGCACGCCGTGCTCACGGGTGGCGTCGGCGTCAACGTCATCGATGCCTCGGCTTTCAACCGCGGCTCGGTCACGCTGGCGAACGGCGGCGGCACCGATACGCTCAAGGGCGGCGTCGGCGACGACACCTTCCTGGTCAACGTCTCCGGCCTGGTTTCCGGGACCGATCACGTCACCGTCAGTCCCGGCGGCGGCATCGGCGACAAGGTCGTGATCCAGGGCCTGACCTCGGTGCACCAGTCCGACCTCGACTGGATCACCTGGGACCCGGCCAGCGCCCAGGCGGAACTGGTGCTCACCAACGGCCAGATCGCGACCGATCTGATTGCCGAGGGACGCAACATCACCATCCAGGCGTCGGAGATCACGCTGGACGGCCACAAGATCGACACCAGCTCGATCGGCACGCTCAAGGCGGGCGACATCACCCTGCAGGGCCGCACCATCACTCTCTCCAACGGCGCGCAACTGCTGGCCAAATCGTCGGCGGGCGACGGCGCGATCAACATTCTCGGCGTCGACAACATCGACGACTTCACCGGCCTCGGCGTCGCCAACATCCAGTACAACGAGACCACGGTCAGCATCGGCAAGATCGGCGGGGCCACCATCAAGGGCGGCAACGTCACCATCAAGGCGACTGCGCGGGTGGAGCGCTACGACATCGACCCGGTCGACTGGAAGCCTTTCGGCTATGACGTCGGCGGCAAGATCGACAGCCTGGCGCAGGCCATCGCCGGCGGTGTCGAGGGCCTGGCGGTGGTTGCCGCGGTATCGGTCGCCACCTCCAAGGCATCGGTCGACATCGGACAGGGTGCGACCATCGAAGCCGCCAATTTCGTCGCCCACGCCACAGCCGACGCCAGCGTGGCCCCGTTTCCCACCATCGCGCTGGTGTTCGGCGCCGCCGTCGGCGTGGTCAATACCGACGCCCGCGTCACGCTCGCCGGTTCGGTCACGACCAGCGGCGACCTCACCGTGCGCTCCACCGCAAGCAACAGCGCCAACGTGGTGTCGCGGCCCTCCGCGCTGGGGGGCACGGCAATTGCAGCAGCGGTGACGGTCATCAACTCGGACTCCGAGGTGCAGGTCACGGACACGGCGCACCTCAAGGTCGGCAACAACCTGTTCGTCAAGGGCGAGACCATAGACCGCAACCGCACGCTGGCGACGGCGGTGTCTGGCCTCGACGGCAAGATCGCGCTGTCGTTCGCAGTCAGCGTCGAAGACGGCAACACCCACGCGTTCCTCGACGGCCGCGCCGACGTGACCGGCAATATCCAGGTCGATGCGTCGCAGAAAAACGAGGCCATCGAAGACAAGATCAAGATCGGCTACGTGCCGGCAGCCATCGTCAGTGCGCCGCAGGTCGTTTCCGGCGTCAAGGCGTATTCCGGCGTCGGCCAGTCTTCCACCGGCGACCTCACCACCGATTTCCAGCAAACCGCCAAGGATCTGCAAAAGACCCTGATCAAGTTCAATGCCGTCAAGGACAAGGCGGTGACATGGTTCAAAGGCAAAACCGGGCTCGGCGGCCCGCCCACGACCAACAAGTTCGACGTCTCGGGCGCGTTTGCCGCCGTCGTCGACAGCAACGACGTGTCGGCGCGCATCGGCGACGGCCTGATCACGGATGGCAGCGCCAATGCCAAGGTCGAAGCCGACGGCAACATCAGCGTCGCGGCCCGCATCGAAAGCCGCCCCGACGTCTCCGCAGTGTCGAACGCAAGAAACAGCGTCGGCGAACCCACCACCCAAAAGGACCCGGTCTACGGGCCTTTCGCGGAAGGCGAGAAGGACGCCCGCGAACCGGGCTACGAAGCAACGGCCAAGGCTGCCAAGCTCGGCGGCGCCATCGCGGTGGGCGTCGGCGTGTACACGAATACGGCGAACGCGACCATCTCCGGCGACGCCGAGGTCGACAGCAAGGGCACCCTGACGGTCAGCGCCAAGACGCTGAACCAGATCGATCCCCTGTCGCTGTGGGGGGCCAACCTGGTCACGCCGTTCACCGACGACACGCCGACGCACACCACCGACGAGAGCGGCCTGACCAGCGTGACCAACGGCGACACCGTCGAAGTCAAGCGCGGCCACAGCGGCGGCGGCGACGAGGGCAACTGGTACCAATACATCGGCAGCACGCCGACGAAGTCCATCGACCTCGGCGTCGAGGACTTCAGCGACGAGACCAACTGGAAGGACCTGGGCAGCCAGACCACCAAGACCAAGGATGCCTTCCTCACCAGCCTGACCAGCTACCTCGACGAAAACCTCGGCCTGGACGACAACCTCGTCGATTCCTGGACGCAGTCTTCCGCGACCGGCCAGAAGAAGACCATCGCCGGTTCGGTGACGGCGCTGGTTCTGGTGCACGAAGCCAACGCCACCATCGCCAGCGGCGCCCGCATCAACCAGGATGTCGACGGCGTCACCAACACCGACAACTTCCGCTCCGGGAATCAGGACGTCGTGGTCGAGGCCGCCAGCGTCAACGAGGCGATCAACCTGGTGGGCAACTTCAAGACGCCGACCCTGGGCGGCACCGAAGCCAAGCAGTGGAAGCAGTCCGGCAACTACTCGGCGCCCGGGCTGGGCATGTCGGCGGCCCCCGGCGGCGACGCTGCCGGCGGCAGCATCGGTTTCTACTGGTACGGCAACGACGTCACGGCCAAGATCGAAGACGGCGTCACCGCTTACGCCGACAGCCTCAAGGTCACCGCCGACACGCTGGATCTGGCGGTCGTGCTGGCGGCTTCGGGCAGCAAGGCCGACGGGACGTCGTTCAACGGCACGCTGGCCGCCGCCGTCGTCGTCAATAACACGCTGGCGCAGATCGAGAACGGCGCCAACATCACGGTCGGCAACAAGGCGCTCGGCGACGCCGATGCGTCCGGCGGCTCGGTGCTGGTGCGCGCGAGCGACACCGCTTATGTGGTCACGGTCGCCGGATCGGTGGCCGTTTCGGAGCAGTCCGGTTCCGGCGTCTCGGTTGCCGTCAACACCGTAGTCCGCGACACCAACGCCCTAATCGGCAATCGCCTCGGTAAGCCCGACACGGCGCCGCGCGGCAGCTTCACTTCGGGCGGCGACGTGGTCGTCAGCGCTGCCAACCATGGCTTCATCGGCAGCTTTGCCATTGCCGGTGCAGTCGCCAGCAGCAAGCCGGGAAGCCAGCAAGCCGCGACCGCGCCGGACCCGGCGCCGCGCGCCAACTCCACCGGCGGCACGCAGGGCTCCGACGGCACCACTTCCGGCAATGCCGCGCTGAGCTCGTGGCAGAGCAACATGGCCACGGTGCTGAGCGAATACAAGAGCAAGGGCAACCCGACCGCGCCGTCTCAGGCCAAGGCCCCGTCGCAGGTCGCGGATGCGGCCAAGGATCCGGCCGCGCAGTCCAAGGACGCCTCGGCCAAGTCCGGCTCGATCACCGTCAACGTGGCTCTCGACGATGCGCGCGCCTACGTCTACAACACCGGCGCTATCGATACCGGCAAGCTCAGCGTCAAGGCCAACAACGACAGCATCGTGGCATCGCTGGCCGGAGCAGTTTCGTACGCCAGCGCCGGCGATTCGAGCAAGTCGTCGAGCGCCCTGGGCGGCGCCATCGGCTTCAACTTCGCCATGGGCACCACGCAGGCCTTCGTCGACGGCCCCACCTCGCTCACCACGCGCGGGCTGGAAATCGGCGCCGATCGCGGCGGCTGGATCGTGTCGCTGGCAGCCGCCGTGGGCGGCGCCACCGGCCAGAACGGCACTGCCGGCACCGGCTCGGTGGCTGTGACCGTCACCGACTACAGCACCACCACGCTGCTGGCGCGCACCACCGGAACCATCACCGGGGCCACGCTGCTCGACGCCCACGACGACACCAACCTGGTCAGCGTCGGCGGCTCTGGAGCCTTCGGCGGTAAGGGCGGCTACGGCGTCGGCCTGGCGTATGCAGGCATCCACAACACCACCACGTCCACAGTCGACACGGTGACCAACCTCAAACATCTCGGCTCGCTGACCGTCAAGGCCCATACCGATGCCGACATCATCGGCGTTGCCGGCTCCATCGGCGTCGCTACCGGCGGCGGCAGCAGCAGCGCCACGGCGGTCGGCGGCACCATCGCGGTCAACGTCGTCACCAACACCGTCGCGGCCAAAGTGCTCAACAGCTCGACCGCGGCCGACTCCAGCGGCGCGGTCAGCATCCTGGCCGACGACAACTCGGCGATCTATGCCTTCACCGGCGGCTTCGCGCTGGGCAAGAGTTCGGCCTACGGCATCGCCGTGGGGATGAACGTGCTGGCCAACAGCGTGGACGCAACCATCGAAAACTCCACGCTGCACACTTCCGGTTCGGTCGGCGTCGACGCCGAAGAACGCGCCACCATCATCTCGGTGGCGGTCGGCGGGGCGGGCTCGTCGGAGAAGTCGGCCATCGCCGGCTCGGCCGCGGTCAACGTCATCAGCAACACGGCAGAAGCGCGCGTCATCGGCGGCTCCAACATCCAGGCCGGCAGCTCGGTCACCATCAAGGCGGTCGATAGCGCCCTGCTGGTTTCGGTATCGGGCGGTCTCGGCATCAGCAAGTCGAGCACCGGTGTCGGTGTCTCCATCAGCTACAACCGCGTCAGCAACGGCATTGCCGCCGTCATCGACGACTCGACCGTCACTGCGGCGACCGGATCGGTCAGCCTGCTGGCCAGTTCGACGCCGCTGCTGGTCGGTGTCGGCGCCGCCGGCGGCGGCAGCAAGAGCACCGCGGGTGCCGGCGCGCTGATGATCAACTCCATCGCCAACGCGGTCGATGCGCACATCAGCGGCGGCTCCACGGTCGCCGCGACTGCCGGCGACGTCACGGTCACCGCCAGCGAAGCCTCTACCATGGTCGCGGCGGCGCTCACCATTGCGGTGTCGCTCGACGGCAACGCCATCGGTGCGTTGTTCGCCTACAACTATGTGGGCACCACCGACGACCCGGCCGACCCGAACGTGATCACGCTCATCGACGGCACCGCCGATGGCACGAAGAATGCCCAGGTCAGCGGCGCCGACACGGCGACGGCGAGCAACGTCAAGGCTTACATCGATGCCTCCAAAGTCACGGCCAGCGGCCGCGTCGCAGTGCTCGCCGGTTTCGACGATCCGAGCCAGGCCAGCAGCGGTCCGGCGCTCGGCGCCGCCAAGGCGGTCGACCCGGCAACGGCGGTGACGCTCACCACAGACACCATCACGCTCGCCGGACATGGCCTGCAAACCGGCGACGAGGTGACTTACGACAACGGCGGTCAAGCCAACGTCGGCGGCCTGGTCGGCGACGGCACCACCAAATACTACGCGATCAAGCTGGACGACAACCGCATCAAGCTTGCCGCCAGCGAGGACGATGCGCTGGCGGGAACTGCGCTGGTCCTGATCTCGCAGGGCGGCAACACGGGCAGCATCACATCGACGGCGGACGGCGCCAGCGCCATCGCCTTCTCCGCAAGCGCAGTCGCCACGCACAATGCGCTGGCCGACACCATCGCCTTCACCGCCGACCCCGGTCTGGCGACAGGCGATGCCGTGGTCTATCGCAGCGGCGGGGGCAGCAGCATCGGCGGCCTCAGCGACGGCGAAACCTACTACGCCGTGCGCGTCGACGCCACCCACGTGCGTCTGGCCAAGACCTCCAGCGACGCCACCGCGACCGTGGCGCGGACCCTATTCCTCACCGCACAGGGCAGCGGACATGCCCACAGCCTGGCCGCCAAGCCAACCGGCTTCGAGGCTGCCGGCGTGAGCATAGCCCTGCCGACCGCTATCGGCGCACAACTGGTCAGCGTCACGGCCGCCGGCGCAGGCGGCAAGAGCACCTCCGGGGCCGGTGCCGTCTCGCTCAACTTCGTGCGCATGAACGTCGATGCGCACATCTCCAACACCGGCAGCGGACAACTGGTTCAGGCCGGCACCGGCGACGTCAGCGTCATGGCCAACGACGTCTCGCAGGTCAGCTCCGGCACCGGCTCGCTCGGCCTGTCGCTGGGCAAGAGCGCGGCGATCAATGCATCGGTCGGCGTCAACGACGTCCGCAATTCGGTCGCCGCCCATATCGACGCGGCCAAGGTCGTCTCCACCGGCGGCGACGTCACGGTGAGCGCCACCGAAAGTGCGCGCGACATCAACATCGTGGTCGGCGGCGCCGTGGCGGCCGGCGGCGGCAATGCCTTCGGCGGCTCGTTCGCCATCAACATGATAAGCAACACCATCGACGCGCACATCAAGGCGGTCGGGGCCAACGCCTCCGACGTCAGCGCCGACGGCACGGTGTCGGTGCTGGCCAAGGACACGGCTTCCATCGCCACGCTCGCGGGCAACATCAGCGCCTCCTTCGGCGGCACCGCCGGCGTGGGCTTCGCCTTTGCCGTCAACAGCATCCAGGACAGCGTCACCGCGACCATAGACGGCTCCATGGTGGAAGCGAAATCCGGCGACATCCTGGTCGACGCCACCTTTGCCAAGCCCGACGCATTGCCTGCCGGGCTCGACGTGCAGATCGCCGCCATGGCGGTCAGCGGCGGCGGCGCGCAGGACATCGCCGGCGCCGGCTCGGTCGCCCTCAACTGGGTGCGCAACACGGTGGAAGCCAAGATCGCCAACGTCGGCGATCTCAAGGCCGGCGACGAAATCAGCGCCGTCAACGGCAAGGTCAGCGTGACCGCGAGCGACAAGTCGACCATCAACTCGCTCGCCGGTGCCATCGCGATCTCGGGCATCGGCGCCAAGGGCGCATCGGCCGCCATCGGCGCCTCCGTCTCGTACAACTACCTGGGCGGCGATCCCAACGATTTGACGCCCACGAAAAACAACGTGGTACGCGCCGCCATCGAAAACGTGACCGGCAGCATCAAGGCCAAACAGGTCGTGGTCAAGTCGTCGTACACCGGGCAGATCAACAACATCACCGTCGCCGGAGCGGCGGCGGGCACCTTCGCCCTCGGCGGCGCGGTCTCCCTCAACTACATCCGCAACACCACGGATGCGCACATTTCCAACTCCAGCAACGTCACCACCACAGCCACGTCCGCCGACAGCATCCAGATCCAGGCCGACGACAGCGCGCGGATATGGGTTCTGGCCGGCGGCGCCGGGCTCGCCATCGCCACCAAGGGCGGCGCCGGCGTGGCGGCCGGGGTTTCGGTCGCCAGCAACGAAATCACCAACACGTCCACCGCCTACATCGATTCGTCACAAGTGACTTCGGCCGGCGGCGTCGAACTCAAGGCCACTTCCACGCCTGAAGTCGCAGCGTTGACCTTTGGCGTCGCCGTTGCCGTCAGCGCGGGCGGCGGCGGTCTGGGAGCTTCCGGCGCAGGCGCCGGTTCGGGCAACACCATCCGAAACACGGTGACTAGCTACATCGAGAACAGCCGCGCCGCCGACGGCAAGGGCGTCAAGGCCAACGGCGGCAAGGTCGCTCTGAGCGCCACCGACAGCCCGAGCATACTCGCCGTTGCCGGCGCGCTGTCCTTCGGCGGCTCCTTCGGCGGGGGCGGCGGCGCCGGTTCCATCGGCATCTCCGTGGCGATCAACGACATCGGCGACACGGTCAAGGCCACCATCGACGACTCCAGCGTCGACGCGACCGGCCACAACATCGAGCTGTCGGCCAATGCCAACGCCGACATCAAGGCGGTGACCATAGGCGGTTCCGCTGCGGGCGCGGGCGGCGGCGGTGGCGGGGTGGCATTCTCCGGGGCCGGTGCCGGTTCCGGCAACACCATCAAGAACACGCTGTGGGCCGGTATCGGCAACGGCAGCATCGTCGCCGGCAACGCGCTGAAGCTGACGGCAACCGATACCAGTTCCATCCTGGCCATCGCCGGCGGCTTGTCCGTGGCGGGCTCGGGCGGTGGCGGCGGTGGCGGTGCCGGTTCGCTGGGCGCGGCCGCGGCGATCAACACCATCGAAAACGAGATCAAGGCATACATCGATGCCTCCAAAGTGACGGCGACCGGCGCGGTGGAATTGAGCGCGAGCGAGACCGGTTCCATCACGGCGGTGAGCATAGGCGCGGCAGTTGCCGGCGCCGGCGGGGGTGGTGGCGGCATCGCCGGTTCTGGCGCGGGCTCGGGCTCGGGCAACACGGTCAAGAACACGGTGTCCGCTTCGATAGCTGGCAGCAGCGGGGCAAACAAAGGGGTCACGGCAGGCGGCGCAGTCACGCTGACAGCGACCGATTCCACCGACATCATCGCCGTCGGCGGCAGCCTGGCGATCAGCGGCAGCGGCGGAGCCGGAGGCGGTGCAGCCGCAGCGGTCGGCATTTCGGTGGCAACCAACGACGTTGCCAATACCGTCAGTGCCGGTATCGACGGCTCCAGCGTCAGCACCACCGGCAACAACATCGAACTGAGCGCCACCGAAACGGCCGACCTCATGGCGATAACCATAGGCGGATCGTTCGCCGGCAGCGGCGGCGCCGGCGGCGGCGTTTCCCTGGCGGCAGCGGGGGCCGGTTCGGACAATACCATCAAGAACAAGCTGTCGGCCTTCATCGGCAACGGCAGCGACGTCACCACCAACAGCAGCGGTTCCGTGCTGCTGACGGCGAGCGACAGCAGCACGATACTCGCCGTTGCAGGCGGCCTGGCCGGATCGGGCGCGGGCGGTGCCGGCGGTGGTGCGGCGGGTTCGCTGGGTGCTGCCGCGTCGACGAATACTATCGAAAACGAGGTCAAGGCTTACGTCGACGCGTCCAAGGTGACCTCGGCAGGCAGCCTCGCTTTGAGCGCGACCGAGGACGGTTACATCACGGCCATCAGTATCGGTGCGGCGGTCGCGGGTGCGGGCGGTGCCGGGGGCGGTTTTGGGGGATCCGGCGCTGGCTCGGGCTCGGGCAACACGGTCAACAACACGGTTTCCGTCTCGATAGCCGGAAGCAGTGGAACCCATAAAGGGGTCACGGCAAGCGGCGCGATCACGTTAAGCGCGACCGATTCCACCGAGATTCTCGCCATCGGTGGCGCACTCGCCATCGCCGGTGCCGGTGGCGCGGGTGGCGGCGGGGCGGTCGCCATTGGCGTGTCCGCAGCCACCAACGACATCGGCAACACGGTCAGCGCCTATGTCGACAATTCGAGCGTAACCGCGACCGCTCATAACGTTGAACTGAGCGCCACGGAAACATCCACAATCGGGACCTACACCATAGGCGGAACGCTCGCCGGGGCAGGCGGTGCCGGCGGTGGCGTGGCGGGAGCGGCCGCGGGTGCGGGTTCGGGCAACACCATCGGCAACACCGTGCGCGCCGATATCCGCAATGGCAGCGTCGTTACCACGACAGGCAGCGGCGACATCAAACTGACCGCGAAAGACGATAGCGAAATTACCGCCGTAGCGGGCGCCTTGGCATTGGCAGGCGCAGGCGGGGCAGGGGGCGGTGGAGCCGGCTCGTTGGGTGCGTCGGCTGCGACCAATTCGATCACCAATCAGGTGGTGGCCAGCGTCGACAGCTCCACGGTCACTTCCGCCGGAGCGGTGGAACTGAGCGCCAAGGAACTGGCGACGATCGATTCGCTTGCCATCGGCGGTGCCATTGCAGCAGCCGGCGGCGCCGGTGGCGGCGGTGCCGTGGGTGCAGCGGGTGCCTACTCGGAAAACACCATCACGAACCAGGTGTGGGCGTATGTCGCCGACTCCGATGGCGCCAAGGGCGTCACCGCCACCGGTGGGGCGGTCAAGATCACCGCACAAGACGCCTCGCACATCAGCTCCGACGGCGGCGGCGCAGCGGCGGCGGTCGGGGCAGGCGGTGGCGGCGGCGTCGGCGTGTCGGTGGGCTTCTCCGTGGCGTACAACACCGTGACCAACAGCGTCCTGGCTTATGCCGACAAATCGCGCATCGGCGCCACGTCGCACAACATCGAACTGAAGGCGGTCGAGGAAGCCTTCATCGAAACCCTGAATATCGGTGCCGCCCTGGCTGTCGGCATCGGCGGCGGGGTAGGCGGTGCGGGGGCGGGCTCCGGCGGCGATTCGACCAATACCGTACACAATACCGTTGAGGCATTCGCGCGCAACGGCGCGACGCTGACGACCATCAATAGCGGCGCCGTCACGCTCAGGGCCAGCGACGCCGCCACGACCAATGCGAAGACGGTTGCAACGAGCATCTCCATAGCCGCAGGCACGGCCGCAGGGGCCGTGTCCGTTGCGGCGGCACTGGCCAAGAACGAAATCGCCAATACCGTGCGGGCCTACAGCGACAGTTCCACCATCAGTTCGGCCGGCAACGTGGAACTGACCGCGAGTTCGACGCCCAGCATCACCGCGCTGTCGGTTGCGGCTTCCGCTTCCGCGGCCATAGGCATCGGGTTCAGCTTCGCAGGTGCCGGTGCGGATTCGCACAGTACCGTGAACAACACCGTGGCGGCCTTCATCCAGGGGCAGAGCAGCATGGCACGCAGCACCACGACGGCGGTGGGTTCCATCGCGCTGTCGGCGTCCGAGAATGCCACCATCGACGCCGAGGTCGGCTCGGGCGCGTTGGCGGCTGGGCTGGTGGGCGGATCCGTCGGCATATCCCTGTCGAGCAACACAGTCAGCAGCAGCATCAAGGCCTACGTCGACAATGCCAACGTTACCTCCAGCGCCAACGGCATTTCCATAGCCGCCACTTCCACCGACAGCGTCGACACGCTGGCGGTGGCGACGTCGATCGCTGCGGCAATCGGCGGCGCCGGTGCCGGCGCGGATGCCCAGGCGGATGTCAGTCCCACTGTCGAAGCCTATGCAGGCAGCAACGCGACGCTCGACGCCCACAGCGATGTCACCATTTCCGCGACCTCGAACAACAGCGCAACCACCAGCACTTACGGCGTTGCCGTCGGTATGGTTGCCGTGGGCAGCAGCACCACCAGCGCCAGCGCCAACGGCTTGGTCAGCGCGCACCTCGACGGCAGCGTCAGCCACGCCAACAACGTGACCGTGCGCGCCACCGCGACCGACACCTCGGACGCTTCCGCCTTCGCAATCGCCGGCGGCATCATTTCCGGACAGGGCGCCGCCGCCAATGCGACCACCTCGCCGACCGTCACGGCATACACCGGCAGCGGCAGCATCACCGCGACCAACGCGGTCGCCGTCACCGCGACCCTGACTCCCAAGGCCCACGCCGACGCTTTCGGCGTGGCGGCGGGCGGGTTGGCGGTTGGCGTATCGATCAGTAATGCCACGGTTTCGCCCACGATCGACACCCATGTGGGGGGCACCATCAACGCGGCCACCCTGAGCGTGAGCGCGATCCAGAATCGTCCTTCCAGCGGCGATTCCGCCAAGGCCAAGTCCACCGGCTCCGCCGGCGCGCTGGTCGGCGTGGCCTCCACATCCAGCACGGCGATCAACGGCAGCGACGGGCACAAGGCGACGCTGAGCAGCTACGTTGCCGACAACGCCATCCTCAACATCACGGGCGCCACCACCATTTCCGCGACCGGCACCTCGCAGCAGAACGCCGAAGCCAACAGCGCCGCCGGCGGCCTCATCGCGGCCGGCGTGGCTGGCTCCGAGGCGTCTTCCAACACGGTTATGGCGGCGTATCTCGGCAGCAATGTCACCTTCACCGGCAGCAGCCTGACCATTGCCGCGACCGGCAGCGACAACAACATGGCCATGACCACGGCCGGCAGTGGCGGCGTCCTGGCCGGGGCCGGGGCCACCGGCACGACGCACAGCGTGAGCAACACCAGTGCCACCGTCGGCAGCGGCGTGGGCGGCGGCAGCGTCAACCTGGCCACGCGCGGCAGCGGCGCGCTGCAGGTCGCAGCCGACCACACGGCAATCTTCAATACCCAGGAGGCAACCGTCGCCGGGGGCGCATTGGCCGGCAGCGGTGCGACCGCGGACAATACCGTCAACGCCACGGTGGCGGCCGGAGTCGGCGCCAACGTCGTCATCCTGGCCCGCGACCTCGACATCGAGGCGATCAACCACGTGCGCAAGCTGGCGCTTGCGGAAGCCAACATCAAGGGCACCACGGGCGGCGCCATTTCCGGCGCCGGCGCGACCAGCGAGACTGACCTCAGCCTCATCACCGAGGTGACCATAGGCGACCACGCCAACGTCCAGGTGGTCGGTTCGCCGAGCGCTCCCGGCAATTTCATCCTGCGCGCGCTCAACGACATCGTCGCCGCCGACAAGGTGACGCTGACCACCGGCGGCGCGCTGTCCGGGGCCGGTGCGTTCTCCACCGTGAAGACGCTGATCGACGTGGCCAGGGTCAACATCGTCTCCGGCGCTATCCTGAAGAGCGTCGGTGCCATGGACATCTCGGCCCGCGGCCAGGGCAACGTCTCGGCCACGGTCAACGCAGAAACCTACGGCGTGGCCACCGTGGCGGTGGCGAAATCCGTGGTGGACGTGCGTCCGTTGAACGAGATCCTGGTGGGGCAGGGCGCAACGCTGCACGCGGACGGCAACCTCAACCTCGCCGCCGGCACCAGCATAGATTTCGAGCGCGACGCCTACACCATGACGGCGCGCACCGACACCTTCGCCGGCAGCGCCATCCCCATCGACGACGTCGATTCGACCGCTTACCTGTTCCAGACCAACAACATCGTGGTGTCCGCGGACGCCGTTCTGGAGACTGCGCGCGACGCCAATCTGCATGCGGAAAACCTGGGCTACGCCAACATGACCAGCCGCGCCAAGGCGGTGAACTGGGCGAGCGCCATCGCCGACGCCATCAACGGCTCGGAATCCTTCAGCGGCAGCCTGCAGACCGCGGCCGCCGGCACCGTGGTGGTGGACGGCACGGTGCGCACCGGCATCAAGCGCAATCAGGTATTGATACTGGGATCGCTGCAGGCCGACGGGTCAGCCAACCCGGCGGGCTGGAACCGTGACACCGGCACCGCGGTGTACGCCGTGCAGCAGACGGACGGCATCACCTACACCGTCACCAGCGAGGCGCTGCAGTCCAGCCTGCAGAAGGAACTGGACAATGCGCAAAAGCAGTTGAACAACTACAAGGACAACAACCCGACTCTGAGGGATTTCTACACCGCGGAAGTGGCGCGCATCATGGGGGAAATGCAAACCCTCGGCCTGATCGACAGCCACGTCAACGCCAACGGGCAGACGGTCAACGTGCCGGTGAAGCAGAGCGTCATCACCGTCAACATCGATCCCATCTGGGCCCAGGCGGGCATCATCGACGTGCGCGGCGACGTGCTGCAGGGCCACGGCACTCTGGACGCCCCGGGCGATGCGTCGGTGACCATCGTCAACAACACGCCGGCGTTCCTCAACCTGTTCGGCATCACCATTCCGGAATCCACCGGCGGCCTGTTCCTGAACGGCGTTGAAGCGAGGGACAACGCTGCCATCACCGACCTCAACAGCCCCGACAATCCCCTGGATATGGGCATCGCCACGTTTGCCTCGGTCACCCCAGGCGGCAGCCTCAATCCGCCGGTGATCAGCGTCACCAATACCTTCAACCCACTCATCTTCAACGACCCGGCTCATCCGGGCGACATCTACCCGGCGCCGGACATCAGCGTCAAGGGCAACATCGACAACCTCAACGGCAACGTCAACCTGCACATCCAAGGCGGCAAGGGCGACGTCCAGATCGGCGCGCGCGTTCGCGCCAAAAACTTGAGCGTGGTCACCGGCGGCAACGTCTACATCGACGGGGTCACGTCTTACAGCGTCGGCGGCGAGGGCTACTCCCAGTGGCAGAGCGTCGCAAAAATCGCGCAGGGCAGCACCCCCGGCACGTCCGGCCCCGGCTACAACGCAGCCGCTCAGACTGCCGCGGCCGCCCTGCTCAACGCGCCGCTGGGCGACGTCAACCTGTACGGCGACCGCATCCACATCTCCGCCGAGTACCTCAACGTCGACGGCGTCATGCAGAGCGGCAAGCAGGACTACGTGCTCAACATCGGCGCCGCCACTGCGACGGAGATTTCCAACATCGCTCCGACGCAAAGAGGCCTGGTCCTGCTCAAGTCGGCCAGCAACGACGATTTCGTGGTGCGCTACGACACCGCCACCGGGCGCATCCAGGTGGAGGACGTGCGCGTCAGCGGCGGCTACATCGAGCTCGACGCCCACATCATGAACACCGGCAAGGGCGAGATCCGCGTGCTCGGCGGCTACGGCAGCATCACCATCAACAACACCACCCAGTACGACACGGTGATCAAGGGCCTGGATGCCTCCCAGCGCGGTTCCGGCCAGCTCATCATCCATGACCGTTCCAAGGGCGCCAACTACGTCACCTTGTACGAGAAAGCCGGCGACCAGGTTACCGTTACGGTGGATGACGGGTTGAAAAACCCGAACAGCGTCACGGTCAGCCAGATGGGCAACACCTCGACGTACACCACCGTGGCCGGCTACCGCTACGGCTGGTCGTCGGGCCAGAATGCGGCGGAACGCAAGACCGCCACCGTCGGTTCCAGTTCCTGGGCCGGCCTTGACGCCCTCGCCGCAGACCCATCCACCATCCACTGGGACAACGTCGAGCCTCAAGGCCCTGTGACTCTCGTGGGCGACGGGCCGTACTACTTCGTTCCCGCCGGCACGCCGGCAAATCCGGACAAGTCGACCGAGGTGGTGTATGACTATGCCTACCAGCGCATCAACGGTGTGACCAAGAACTACACCGAGAACCAGCACACCGACACCACGTGGTACGGCAAGAAGACGCAGTGGGTGACCTACGTCCAGGAAACGAAGTTCGAGGACATCCACACCAGCACCATCCGTGCCGACTACGACATCGGCATCAAGTTCATCGGCTACAACCAGGGCAACGTGTCGGTCAACGCAACGCTTGGCTCCATCCTGATCGGCGGCGCCATCCAGAATGGTGCCGGCACCACCACGCTGACCACCGGCAAGTCCATCGAGCAGCTCAACGACACCGTTTCCGTGAGCGGCGGCCACATCACGTTGACCGCGCAAACCGGTATCGGCGCGACCGGGCCGGACGGGCTGGTCAGCAACCTTGCCGATACCCCGGCGTTCGACTACACCACACTGTCTAACCCAGTCACGTCGTACAACCCGACCGGCATCACGCGCGTGGTAGCGGGCGTTCGCATCCTGGTGGCCCCTAACTACGCGGGCGGCGGCGAAGCCGGCAGCGTCTACAGCTACAAGGGCAACCCGGCCAACCTCGCGCTGGGTCAGCAGAACTACGCCAACACCAGCCTGTGGACCAAGCTGGCCAACGCTCCGGGCCTGTTCGCGCAGACCGCGACCGGCGTGGTGCACATCACGGAAGTGGCGGGCGACCTCTCCATCGACCACATCCAGGCAGGTTCCGGTGCCGACGTTACTCTCACGGCGCAAGGCTCCATGCGCGTCGGCTACCAGGCCAACGGTACACTCGCCGCGGGCACCATAGGCAACGCCAACCAGGCCGGCGGTTCGGTCAACCTCACCGCCACGCACGGCAGCATCGGTGCCGACGGCCACGCCGTGGTGATCTACTCCGGCAACGAGTTGAAGGACAGCGTGACGCTGCTCGCGCAGGGCGACATCTACCTGAGCGAAGGCGTGTTCAGCACGGCCTTGAAGAACGCCGAAGCGACGGCACACCACGCCGTGTCGGGCGACCTGCGCCTGTACAAGGCCACTTCGCAGTCGGCCAACGGCACGGTCTACATCCAGGTGCAGGACGGCACCCTGGTCGACGCCAACAACCAGCAGCAGCGCGACGATCGCACCTACGACGAGTTGCTGAACGGTTTGTGGAAGGACCTGCAACTGACTGCCGGCACCGGGGCCAACGACAAGATCGCCGAAACACTGGTGTCGTTCCAATCCTCGCAGCAGCAGGACTACCAGACCTATTGGCAGTACCGCAACCAGCAGGCCGATTCGTCGACGTTCGATGCCAGCTTCGTGGTCAATCTCAGCGCCGCGCAGGAAGACTACTACCGCAACGTCCTGGGCTACGACGACGCCGGCATCCAGACTCTGGTGAACAAGGCCACCGCCGAGTACCGCGACCTCAACACCCGCTTCGGCAAATACGGCGATACCTACAACGCCAGCTTCTCCTACGTTTTGAGCGACCAGGAAAAGGCTGACCTGACCGGCAGCATCAAGGTGTGGACCGAGGAAGAGCTGCTCTACACCATGAGCGCCGGCCTGTTGAAGCCCACGGCAGACACCCAGGTCAACATCGAAGACCCGAACATCGTCGGCCACAACGTCACCATCGTCACCTCCAAGGGCGTGGGCACGTCGGCCGGGCAGGTGGTCATCCCCATCACGCAGGGAACGCCGCTCAAGCTCACCACCGAGCAGCAGGTGGCATTCGCCGCGGCCGACCGTATCGACGTCACCTATCTGGCAGGCGCTGCAATCGCGACCGTCGCCAATTTTGCCGATGCCGGCAGTGCCGATACCATCACGCGTACCAGCGGTAGCTGGCTGACGGACGGTCTCAAGTCCGGCATGCACATTCAGGTCTCCGGCGGCACGGCCAATGCGACCGACAAGGGCCAGTCCTACGAGATCGCCGGCGTCACCGACAGCACCATCACGCTGACCGACACTGCACAGCTCGTGACCGAGACCGGCAGCGCCGTCGTCGTGACGCCCATCGTACTCGACCCGACCGCGAAGGGTGCAGTCATCACCGCCGTGGTCATCGACCAGCGCGACGACGTCAACCTGGACGCCACCGGCAAGATCAACGTCACGGCCGGCACCAATGCCTACATCGGCTCCGGTTCATCGCAGGAAGTCTTCAACATCGAGCACGTGGTTGCCGGTACCGATGCGCGCATCAAGGACAAGTACGGCATCGTCAACGCAGCGGCGGCGGGTACGCCCAACGTGGTTTCCGGCGACCTCATCCTGGAAGCGGGCAGAAGTTTCATCGGCAGCGCCGCGACGCCTTTCCTGCTCGCGCTGCACACCGATGCACACCTCACCGCACGCGCGCTCAACGACGTCTACATCACCGAAATCGCCGGCGACATGAACCTCGAAGGCGTGTCCTCGGTGCAGGGCAAGGTAGTGCTGAAGACGCCGCAGGGCTCCATACTGGACGCGCTGCACACGGATTCCGCAAAAATCGCCGGTGTCCGCATCGAGCTCACCGCGGCGAACGCCATCGGCGAGGCCGGCGACTACCTGGAAACCGACATGAGCGCGGCGGGCACGCTCACCGCGACTGCGGACGGCAACGTCCGCATCCATGAGACCTTCGGCAACTTCAACGTCGACCACATCCTCTCGGCCCACGGCGACGTCGACCTGCGCGCGCACCAGGACATCGTCGACGCATCCACTGAGCCCAACCAGCCGAGCGACTTGCCGAACACCGACATCTTTGGCAACAACATCACGCTGACCTCGGACTTCGGCCGCGCCGGCCGCACCGGCAACGACATCGACATCGACAGCGCCTACTCCGGCGCCGGTACGCTGACTTCGTCGAGCTATCTCGATACGCACATCATCGAAAACGTGGGTGACCTCACCCTCAACCAGGTCAGCGCCGGCGCGCTCTACACCGCCTTCATCGCGGCACCCAAGGGCAGCATCTTCAACGGCCGCAACAACCCCAGCGACCCCAGCAACGTGCTCTCGGGCAAGGCCTATCTGTTCGCCAAAAACGACATCGGTGCGGCGGACAATGTGCTCATCAGCAAGGTCGGCACGCTGCAGGGCGAATCCACCCTGGGCAGCACCTGGATCACCAACCTCGGCGAACTCACCGTGGATGCGGTCGACGGCAGCAGTTCCACCGGCATGCATGCCGGCGGCTCGATCTACGTCAGCGCGCACAGCCCGGTTACGGTCGACAAGGACATCATTTCCGACAGCAACGAGATCGTGGTGGTGGCGGTGGACGATGCCAATGATGGCAACAATCCGGCCACCGACGACGTGCCGGACCACCTGACGGTCAAGGACGGCGCGAAAATCTGGAGCAAGGCATCCTACGTCAGGCTGCTCGCGGGAGACGACCTCACCATAGAAGCCGGTGCCAGCATCGTGGCCCACGACTACGTCTCCATCCAGGGCGATTTCCGCGGCGACCAGCTCGGCGATATCGCCCCAGGCACCGCCAACCAGGACCTGAACAAGGGCAGCACCATCACCATCCTCGGCAGCGTGCAGTCCGACGTGCGCATCGACATCAGCGGCGAAGTGGACAACGACACGATCATCATCGCCGGCAGTTTCGCCGCGCCGCAGATCAAGGTTTACGGCGGCGACGGCATGGACACCCTCATCGTGGACAAGCTGCCGACCCCGGTGAAGGAACACAACGGCGTGCAGGACACCAAAACCGTGGACCTCGACGGCCAGTCTGGTGCCGACAACTACATCGTCAACACCAACGGCACCAGCGATTACATTGTCAACGTGCACGACACCGCCGCACCGGACGACGCGGCCAACTACCTCACCATCAACGGCACCGCGGCCGACGACAGCTTCCTGGTACGCCAGAACTTCGTAGCCCTCCTGCACGGCTCGCCCGACGACGTGCGCAACAAGGTCAACCCCGACTACGAGCGCATCAACTACGACGAATCCATCAACGGCCGCATGACCGTGAACGCCGTGGCCGGCGACGACCATTTCGCAGTCGACGACAACAGCTCCATTACCACCCTCGACGGCGGCGACGGCAACGACAGTTTCCAGGTCGGCCAAATGTTCGGCCTGGACCGCACTTCCGTGGACGGCACGGTCGCCGTGGGCGACGAGATCCGCACGGTGGAAACCACGGTAGGCTTCCTCAGCCGCGGCATCAGCCTGCCCATGACCATCTACGGCGGCGGCGGCGAGGATAGCTTCTCGGTCTACAGCAACCAGTCGCTGCTGAAGATGTTCGGCGAGGACGGCAACGACACCTTCCTGGTGCGCGCTTTCGTGCGGGCGGACAACGCCGGCGTTTCCACCGCCGACACGGTCGTCAACGGCGGTGCCGGCGACGATCATTTCGAATACAACATCAACGCCCCGGTCAGCATCGACGGCGGTGCCGGCGCCGATACCGTGGTGGCGGTCGGCACCGAGAAGGACGACAACTTCGTCGTCACCAAGGACGGCGTGCAGGGAGCCGGGCTCAACGTCGTCTACACCGGCGTGGAAAAGCTCGAAGTCGACGGTATGGAAGGCGACGACCATTTCTTCGTTCTCAGTACCAGCCCGGACCTGGTCACCACGCTCATCGGCGGCCTCGGCAGCGACACCTTCGACGTCGGCGGCGACGTCACCGGCAAGATCGTCGCGCTCTCCGTCGAGGGCCAGAGCGGCTTCATCAACCACAGCGTAGCCAGTAGCGATCCGGCCTACAACGGCATCTTCGCCGAAGGCGTGCGCCTCAACGTCGCCGACAACAAGACCGGCACGGTGATGCTCGGCGACGCTGCCGGCAAGGTCGTGGTGGAAGACGGCAGCAACGTCGATTCCTACACCATCAAGCTGGCGGTGCCGGCACCCGCCACCAAGACGCGCGCTTATCTCACCGTCTCCGCGGCGCAGGCTTCCAGCACCGACGCGGCCATCGGCGGCAAGGCGGTGCAGGTGTCCATCGACGGCGTCAATTACGCCGACGCGCTGGTCCTCACCTTCGACTCCGAAGATTCCGGCAGCGATACCAATGCCTGGGAAAGAACGCAGAAGATATACGTGCGCGCCACTTCCGACACGGCGCAAGAGGGCGAGCGCGTTGCCGTCGTCAGTCACTCGATCCGCAGCGACAACGCCGACTTCAACCACCTGGCCATCGCCAACGTGGAAGTGAAAGTCATCGACGACGACAAGGCCGGCCTGCTCATCACGCAGTCCGACCTGCACCCGAGGGTGGTCGAAGGCGGTGCTTCCACGACTTACGGCATCGCTCTCACCAGGCAGCCGGATGCGGGCGAGATCGTGTCGGTGCAAGTCAACATCGACCCTGGGCAGATCGAGATCATGGCCGACGACGCCAGCCAGACGGGCCGCTTCGACGCCGCCACCGGCACCGTCACCTTCGACGCCTCCAACTGGAACACCGCGTTCAAAGTCAGAGTGACGGCGGTCGACGATACCAAGGTCGAGAACACGCTGCTCAGCACCATGAGCCATAGCGTCACCAGCAGCGGCGGCCAATTCGCCGCCGTGGCCGAGCACGACGAAGTCAAGGTCGAAGTGCGCGACAACGACGCCGGCAGCGTGCTCGTCACCCAGACGGGCGGTTCCACCCTGGTATCCGCCGGCAACCCGGATACCTACACCATCAGCCTGACCAAGCAGCCGACCGCTGCGGTGACGGTGAGCATCCTGACCGATGGCAAGACACTGGTGTCCTCCGCCGCCAACGATCCGCGTTTCGATGCGGCGCACAACACAGTTACCTTCGATGCGACCAACTGGGACCAGCCGTTCACCGTGCAGGTCTCGGTCAACCCCGATGCCGCTACCGATGTCGGCACTCAACCGGTGCAAACCTTCCCGGCGCAGCCGCACCTGGCCAACGGCATTCAGGGATCGCTGATCCTCGAAGGCAGCGTGGTCGAGGGCCGCGACCGCTCGCTCAAGACCGCGGTGATGCTGCCGACCGAGAAGGACGTGGCATTGCCCACGCTGGACATCGACACCGACGAAAGCCGGCAGACCGACACGCTGAACGTGTTCAACGACGGCAGCCTGTCCAGCGACACCGGCGTGCTCGGCTACGCAACGCACGCCGACGGCCTCGCCGCCATCTATGCGGTGGACACGACGGACATCAACCTGGCGGACTTCGGCAACATCTCCGGGCTTGGCATGGGCGGCGGCAGCACCCTGGATTTCGGCACCGTTGGAGTGCCGGACGTGCGCACCTTCGACGGAGGCGTCACCTACCACGGCATGGAGGTCGTCGACGTCCTGCTGGGCCAGGGCAACGACGACTTCACCGTGACCAACACGGTCGACGGCGCCATCACCGCGGTGCAGGGCGGCGGCGGCGACGACACCATCACCGTCACCGGTGGCGGCGGCGCTGCGGCACCGCTCATCGTGTTCGGCGACAGCAGCCAGGACGGCCTCTTTTACACCGCCAACACGACCAACTTGAACGGCACCGGCCGCGAATTCGGCAACCCCGGCAACGACACCCTGAACGCCGGCGAGTCGATGCTCGGTGTGACCCTCTACGGCGGCGCCGGCAACGACGTCATCTTCGGCAGCCAGGGCGGCGACCACATCGCCGGCGGCTCGGGCAACGACGAGATTCACGGCGGCGGCGGCAACGACCACATCTACGCCGACTCAGGCTTCAACGTCGACCTCTCCAAGCGTCTCGATTTGGCGGACCAGATACTCACGGTGGCTACGGCACCGGGAGCGGGCGACCACGCCATGACCCACGACAGCCTCGCGGTCGGCGCCGATAACCTCTTCGGCGACGGCGGCAACGACATCATCTTCGGCGACCACGGCAGCATCGCCCAGAGTGCCGGCACCCAGCGCCTGCTCACCACCGGCAACGTGGCGGGCCTCGAAACCGCCGAGGAGGCGGCCGGCGGCAACGACCAGATATCCGGCGGCAGCGGCAGCGACACCATACTCGGTGGCCAGGGCAGCGACCAAATCTCCGGCGGTTCGGGCAACAACATCCTCATCGGGGACCTGGGTGTGGTTCAAGTGGACGCGGAGTCGTCGCGCCTCAGCTCGGTCCAGAGCAGAAACTTCGATACGGGCCTGGGCGGGAACGACCAGATCGGCGCCGATAATGGCAACAACATCGTGATCGGCGGCTATGGTTCGGACACGGTCGACACGGGTACGGGCGACGACATCGTGCTGGGCGACAACGGTCGGATCGAGATCAACTCAGCGGGCAGTGCCGCGCGCATCGAGACCACCGACACCACCACGGCGAGCGGCGGCAACGATACGATCAATGCGGGTGACGGCAACAACCGTGTACTGGCTGGCATCGGCAACGACACTGTTACCACGGGTGCAGGTGTGGATGTTGTCCTCGGCGACAACGGAGTCATGCAAATGGATGCTTCCGGCCGCTACCTGAGCGCGATCCTGACTACCGGCTTCGACGCAGGTTTGGGCGGCGACGATACGATCAACGCGGGCAACGGCCGCAACATCGTGATCGGAGGTAACGGTTCGGACGCACTCGATACGGGCACGGGCGACGACATCGTGCTGGGCGACAACGGCAGTCTCACGTTCGGCGACGCCGGCGTGATGCTACAGGTGGCGACGACGGGACCGGCCGTGGGCGGCAACGACGTTATCCACGCCGGCGACGGCAACAACATCGTGCTGGCCGGCTACGGCGACGACCAGGCCAGCGGCGGTGCCGGCAGCGACATCATCCTCGGCGACAACGGCTGGGTCACGCAAACTCCGGCCGGCCAGCGCCTCCAGGCAGAATCCACGGACCCTGCAACTGGCGGCAACGACACACTCATGGGTGACGGCGGCGACGACGTCCTCGTCGGCGGTGCCAAGGACGATACCCTCGACGGCGGCGCCGGTACCGACGTGCTGCTGGGCGACGGCGGACGCGTGGTCTACGCTGCCGGATTCATTCAGCGGGCCGAAACCATCGACCTTCCCGTGGGCGGGGTCGACACCCTTACCGGCGGCGCGGGGCACGACTACCTGTTCGGCGGCGAAGGTTCGGACCTGCTGATCGGCACCCTGGACGAAGACACCATGCTCGGCGAATTCGGCGCCGTGGACATCACCCCTTCCGGCCAGGTTACCTCGCTGGTGCGCTTCGCATACTCCAGCAACTCGCCCGACCTTATCGCCGACATGCAGGACGATATTTACGCCATCCGGCCGCGCATCGTCCAGGCCACCGTCGTCAGTGCGGCCAACCTCCCGCCGCTGGCCTTCAGCGGCGGCACCGGGCTGGCGGGATTCCACCCCACCCGCAGCTTCAGCCACTCTTCGCGCACCGAAGAATTCAACGCGGCATTGTCGCAGCGGCCGCCTGGCGCCGGTGAAACCGACGGCACCGCCAAGCCGACGGAAGGCGAGGGCGCCGCGCCGCCGGCTCCGCAAGGAGAAACGCCGCCCGTGCCCAACGGCGAGCAGCCCCCGGCCACTGGCGAGCAGCCGCAGCCCGTGCCGCAAGATCAGGGCAACGTCGAATGCAAGCCCGACGCACAGCCGGTCGACGGCCAGGCCCCATGCACGCCGGCCAAGCCCGAAGGCGCCGCCAAGCCCGACCAGGGCGCGGTGCAGGACGACAATGCCGAACAACTGCAAATCGCCGCAGTCGGCCTGGTCGGTGTCGGCGCCTGGCGCTCCGGTCGCGAAGCCGGCGCGCGCAACGCCCAATGGCTGCGCCCGGATTCAACCGGCAAGGTCCTGCTGGAGCGGCGCTCGCGTCCCCGCGAAGGCGGCGTCGCCCTCCCCAGCATCGCCTCGGGCGCCATCGAGCAGACGGTCGAAAACTGGCTGGACAGCGCCTTCGGCATGCACGTCAGCGTGGAGAGCAGCACCTACGCAGGGCAGCAGGCCGCCAGCACCCGCATCGAATGGGGCAATGCACCACAGGCCAAGCAGCCGGAGGCTGACGAAGAAGAGGTGTCCTGAGCAATGGTGGGGTGGGCAAAGTGTTCCGCGTGGGCACGGCTCCCTACCCATTGCGACACGTCCGTGCGAATCTGCACAATCTGTGGACAATAGCCCTGGAAAAGGCCGCATGCAGGTCGGTTCAAGCGCAGCGGAACCGACAAACCCAACGTCAGGTGGGGGTGGCGCTGGGGTGGATTTTGATGGGGAATTCTCGGCCCATCGCGTCCACCCTTCATCGCAAGGCGCACCGAAGAACCCTGCGTAGCGTGCGCTGCGCACGATGGAAGAGATGATCGTGCGCACAGCGCACGCTACATCCGGCATTGATCAACGCGCTGTCTTTCACTGTGCCCTTTGTGGTTAACGGGTGGTTTTAGGATATTCGTCTCGCACCGTTTTTAATTCCCTTGCGCCATCCGCGTCCTCTGCGGTTAAATCGCTTTTTCCGTTCCCTCGCTGAACTCCGTTTATCCACATGCAAACTTCACTGACTCAAGCCGCGGCCAGCCGCAATGCCGCAAGCGATGCCTCGGCGTGGCAGCAGCTTTCCCAAGCCGACGCGGCGGGAACCTTCTTCCAGTCCTGGCTCACCCTGCAATGCGGCATGATAGACGGCGCAAGCAGCGGCGTGCTGGTGCTTGGCCCCGCGGACACCGGGCCCTTCGCGCCGGTTGGGTTTTGGCCCGCGGGCGAACCTTCCGGGCCGTTGCTGGCCGACGTGGCGCAGCGCGCTTTGCAGTCGCGCCAGCCGCTCGCGGTCGCCGGTGCGCCGCATTCGGCGGCCGCTTACCCAGTGCTGGTCGACGGTCAGGTGCACGGCGTGGTGGCAGTGGAAACCGCGCTGCACGCGGAGAGCGCGCTGCAAGACGTGCTGCGCCGTTTGCAATGGGGCATTGCCGGCATAGAGGCGCTGCTGCGCCGCCGGCAGATCGGCGACGAACAGGAAACGCGCGAACGCTTGATCGCGACCCTGGACCCGGTGGCCTCCACGCTGGCGGAAGAACATTTCGAGCCCGCCGCCAACGCCCTTGCCACCGAGCTTGCCATGCGCCTGGACTGCGACCGCGTCAGCATCGGTTTCGTGCGCGACCGGCACGCCTGTGTGATCGCGGTTTCGCATAGCGCGCAATTCGGCAAGCGCATGAACCTGATCCGCGCCATCGGCATGGCGATGGACGAAGCGCTCGACCAGAAGTCGGCGATCGTGCTGCCACAGCCCGAGGGCGAAGTGCTGGTCACGCGCGAACATGCGGCGCTGGCGCGGCAACACGGCAGCGACTGCATTCTGACCATTCCCTTTGCCATCGGCGAACTGACCTCCGGCGCCTTCACCTTCGAGCGTCCCGCCGGCCACCCCTTCGAGCCCGCCACCGTGGAACTGTGCCAGGCAGTGACGGCCTTGTGCAGCCGCATCCTGGAGGACAAGCGCCGCAACGACCGTTTGTTGCTGACGCGCGTCAAGGACGCCGTCCAGGACCAGTTGATGAAGCTCACCGGTCCGCGCCATTTTGGCCGCAAGCTGGCGGCTTTCGTGGCGATGGCGGCGGTGGTTTTTTTCAGCTTTGCCGGCGGCGACTACCGGGTCAACGCCAACGCCACGCTGGAAGGCTCCGTGCGCCGCGTGCTGGCCGCACCCTTCGACGGCTATGTGGCGACCACTTATCACCGCGCCGGCGACGTCGTCGGCAACGGCACCGTGATGGCGACCCTGGACGACCGCGACCTGCGGCTGGAATACCTCAAGTGGGCCAGCCAGCATGCCCAGTACACCAAGCAGTACCAGGAAGCGGCGGCCCAGCACGACCGTTCCCAGGCCAACATTCTGGTGGCCCAGGTGCAGCAGGCGCAGGCGCAGATGGCGCTGCTGGCGGAGCAACTGGCGCGCGCCCGAATTTCCGCGCCGTTCGCCGGAATCGTGGTGAGCGGCGATCTCGACCAGTCGCTGGGAAGCACCGTGCACCGTGGCCAGGTGCTGTTCGAGCTGGCGCCGCTGGATGCCTATCGCGTGGTGCTGGAAATCGACGAGGGCGAGATCACCGCGCTCAAGCTTGGCCAGAAGGGCGAGTTGGTGTTGTCATCCATCGCCGGCGAGGTGTTTCCCTTCGTCGTGAAGAGCATCACTCCGGTCACCTCCTCGCGCGAGGGGCGCAGCTATTTCCGCGTCGAAGCCGCGCTTTCCAGGGTATCGGAGCGCCTGCGGCCGGGCATGGAGGGTGTGGGCAAGGTCGAAATCGGCGAACGCAAGCTGGTGTGGATATGGACCCACAAACTGGTCGACTGGCTGCGGCTGACGGCGTGGTCGTGGCTGTAGACCATGAAGAATGCAGTGATCCACGAATTTGTAGGGCGGATGAGGCCCGCCCTCATCCCAGCCTTCTCCCAAGAGGGAGAAGGGGCGATCGTTCCCTCTCCCGCTTGCGGGAGAGGGTTAGGGAGAGGGAAGGTTTGCCGTTATCCGCCGCATGGGATGATGCAGCATGCGGCGGAAGGCGCTTTGCTTTTCCGCCCTACCCATAAGCTGGCTGCCGTTGTTAATTTGACATGAGCGAATCCCTTTTCAGTTCCTCCTGGTATCGCGTGGCCTCGGTCAAGCCGCGCCTGCGCAGCCACGCGCAGATCCATCGCCACGTTTATCGCGGCGAGGTCTGGTACGTGCTGCAGGACCATTCCACCGGCCGCTTCCACCGCTTCACTCCCATCGCCAATCGCATCATCGGCCTCATGGACGGCAAGCGCACCGTGCAGGAGATATGGGATCTGGCGTGCATCCGCCTCGGCGACGAGGTGCCTTCGCAGGACGACGTGATCAAGCTGTTGTCCGACCTGCACAAGGCCGACGTGCTGCAGAGCGATGCCCCGCCCGACATCCACGAGCTGCAGCAGCGCCGCCGCCAGCATGCGCGCACGCGCCTCAAACAGTACGTGGGCAATCCGCTGGCGCTGCGCTTCCCGCTGTTCGACCCCGACAAGATGCTGAACCGCATGATGCCCTACGTGGGATTCCTGTTCGGCTGGTTCGGCGCCGTGTTGTGGCTGGGCATGGTGGGTTGGGCGCTGACGCTCACCGCGATGCATTGGCCGGAACTCACCAGCGACGTCGCCGACCGCGTGTTTTCGGTGGAAAACCTGTTGTTGATGTGGTTCGTTTTCCCCCTGCTCAAGGCGCTGCACGAATTGGGGCACGCGTTCGCCACCAAGGCCGACGGGGGCGAGGTGCACGAGGTCGGCATCATGCTGCTGGTGCTGATGCCGATCCCCTATGTCGACGCTTCCTCGGCCTCGGCCTTCCGCGACAAGCGCCAGCGCATGCTGGTGGGCGCCGCCGGCATGATGGTCGAGCTGTTCATCGCCGCCATCGCCGTGCTGGCCTGGGTGCACCTGGAGCCGGGCACCGAGCGCGCCATTGCCTACAACGTGATCCTCATGGCGGGCGTTTCCGCCGTGCTGTTCAACGGCAACCCCCTGCTGCGCTACGACGCCTACTACATCCTCGCCGACTATCTTGAAATCCCCAATCTGGCGCAGCGCGGCAACGAATATCTCGGCTACCTGCTGAACCGCTACCTGTTCCGCGTCGAGGGCATGGTGTCGCCGGTGTCGGCGCCGGGGGAGCGCCGCTGGTTCGTGTTCTATGCGATTGGCTCGTTTGCCTACCGCATGTTCATCATGGTTTCCATCGTGCTGCTGGTCGCCAGCCAGTTCTTTGTGATCGGCGTGATCCTGGCCGTGTGGGCGGGGGCCTCGATGCTGCTGCTGCCGCTCGGCAAGAAGCTCAAATATCTGATCTCCAGCCCGCGCCTGCGCAACCGGCGGCGCCGTGCCGTGTTCGCCACGACCATGATTGTGGGGCTGCTGGCGGCGCTGCTGCTGTGGCTGCCGGCGCCGTCCTCGACGCGCACGGAAGGCGTGGTGTGGGTGCCCAAGCAGGCGCAGGTGCGCGCCACCGTCGACGGCTTCGTCACGCGCGTGATTGCCCAGCCCAATCAAGCGGTGCGCCAGGGCGACGTGCTGGTGCAGTGCGAGGATCCCGAGTTGAACGCGCGCCTGCGCGTGCTGCAGGCGCAGCTTGCCGAGCAGCAGTCGCGCTATGCCGGGTACATCGTCAAGGACCGGGTGCAGGCCGAGCTGGTGCGGGAGGAGATTGCCCACCTCAACGCCGCCATCCATCTGGCGCGCCAGCGGCTGGCGGAGCTTGCGGTGCACAGTCCGGCAGACGGCACCTTCGTGATGCAGGACCCGCAGGATGCCGCCGGCCGCTTCGTGCAGCGCGGCGAGGTGCTGGCCTACGTCACCAACAGCGCCTCGGTGACGGTGCGCGTGGTGGTGCCGCAGGCGGAGGAAGACATGGTGAGGAACCGCACGCGCCGCGTGGAGATACGCCCGGTGGAGCGCGTCGACCAGGTGATCCCTGCGCGCATATTGCGCGAGGTGCCGGCGGCGACCGACGAACTCCCCAGCATGGCGCTCAGCCTGCAAGGCGGCGGCAAGATCGGGCTCGACCCGAGTAAAATGGAGGGCGCCAACCCCGGCGCCAAGGCGCTGGAAAAACTCTTCGTGCTCGATCTCGGTCTGCCCGCCGGCACGCAGTTGAACCATCTTGGCAGCCGTATTTACGTGCGCTTTGAGCACCAGCCGGAGCCGCTGGCGTACCAGTGGTACCGTGGCGTCCGGCGCGTTTTCCTGAAGAAGTTCAATGTGTAATCGCCCCAAATCATCCATTGGTACCGTCATTCCCGCGCAGGCGGGAATCCAGCGAGAAAAACTACCCGCGAAGCGGGCAAGACATCAGTGCTGTCTCTCGTTTCGGGGATTTCTTAACCCCTTGGATTCCCGCCTGCGCGGGAATGACGCGGCGCTGGCGAGTCTCACCATGAAAAGGCAGCGTCGGCATGAGCGTTAGATTGCCCCCCTTGTCCCAGACCCTCGGCCAGACCTATCCCGAGCGTGAGGAACCGCACGCCGACGACAAGCTGGAGCAAATCGGCAGCGCGCTCACCGGCATGGTGTCGCGCAGCCTGCGCGCGCGGCGCGGCCGCGCCCGCTCCATCGTGCAGCAGGTGCGGCGCGTCGAGGGCGCGTTCAAGGACATGGATGCAGCCGACCTGCGCGAGCAGGCGCGCGAGCTGAAATTGAAGCTGCGCCGCGAAGGCATGCGCGACGATCTGGTGGCGCAGGCCTTCGCACTGGTGCGCGAGGCGGCGGGGCGCACCGTGGGCATGCGCCATTTCGATACCCAGTTGATCGGCGGCTGGGTCATGCTGGGCGGCATGATCGCGGAAATGGAAACCGGCGAAGGCAAGACCCTCACCGCCACGCTGCCCGCCTGCACCGCCGCGCTGGCCGGGATTCCCGTGCACGTCATCACGGTCAACGACTACCTGGTGCAGCGCGACCGCGAGGCCATGCAGCCGGTCTACGACGCCCTCGGCATCACCGTCGCCGCGGTCACTCAGGACATGGACCACCAGGCGCGCCAGGCCGCCTACGCCGCGGACGTGGTGTACTGCACCAACAAGGTGGTGGTGTTCGACTACCTGCGCGACCGCATCGTGCTGGGCAGCAACGCCACCTCGCTGCATCTGCAACTGGAAAAAGTCTACGGCGCCAACACGCGCACGCGCCGCCTGCTGCTGCGCGGGCTGCACTTCGCCATCGTCGACGAGGCCGACAGCGTGCTGGTGGACGAGGCGCGCACGCCGCTCATCATCTCCGCCGAGGTCTCGTCCGGCGACGAAGCCAAGGTCGCCGCGCAGGCGCTGGAGCTGGCGCGCCAACTGGTGGAACGCGACGACTTCCACATCGTGCAATCGGAGCGCCGCGTCGCGCTCACCGAATCCGGCAGGCAGCGCGTCATCGACCTGTGCAAGGCCCTGGGCGGGGTCTGGGCCGGCGCGCTGCGGCGCGAGGAGCTGGTGACACAGGCGCTCACCGCGCTTAACCTGTTCGCGCGCGACGAGCACTACCTGGTGCGCGACGGCAAGATCCAGGTCATCGACGAATTCACCGGCCGCGTCATGGCCGACCGCTCCTGGGGGCAAGGCCTGCACCAGTTGATCGAAGTGAAGGAAGGCTGCGAGACCACCTCGCGCAAGGAGCCGCTGGCGCGCATCAGCTACCAGCGCTTTTTCCGCCGCTACCTGCATCTGTCGGGCATGACCGGGACCGGTTCCGAAGTTGCCGACGAACTCGGCTCGGTCTATAACCTGGGCGTGGTGCGTGTCCCGACCAATCGCCCCAGCCGCCGCCAATACCGCCCCGACCGCATTTTCCGCACCGAGCAGGAGAAGTGGCAATGCATCGCCGACCGGGTCGCGGAACTGCACCGGCAAGGCGTACCGGTACTGCTGGGCACGCGCTCTGTGGCGGCGTCGGAGCTTGTCAGCAACCTGTTCGCCCAGCGCGGCTTGCCGCACAACGTGCTCAACGCCAAGCAGGACGGCGACGAGGCAGCCATCGTCGCGTGCGCCGGAGAGCCCGGCCGCATCACCATCGCCACCAACATGGCGGGGCGCGGAACCGACATCAAGCTCGCCTCCGAGGTTGCCGAGCGGGGCGGGCTGCACGTCATCCTCTCGGAGCGCCACGAAGCCGGCCGCATCGACCGCCAGTTGGCCGGACGCTGCGCCCGGCAAGGCGACCCCGGCTGCTTCGAGGCCATCCTGTCGCTAGAGGACCCGTTGCTCGCGCCTTACCAGGGCGGCCTTGTGGACTGGCTGGCACGGCGCTTCACCGGCGTCGCGCTGCTCGGCAAAGTCGTGCGCAAGCGCCTGATCCATTTCGCGCAATATCGCACCGAGCGCACCCAGTCGCAGGTGCGCAAAAACCTGCTCAAGACCGACCGTCAAATGGGCAACGTATTATCATTTTCGGGCAGGCCCGAGTAGCGGCCGCCCTTCAACAAGGAGAAATGCAACATGCGTCATGTTACCAACGGCTTGCTGGCAGCCTGCATGCTGGGCTGCGGCATAACCACGGCTATCGCCGCCGATCTGCCGCCTTTGCCCAAACTCCCGGCTCCCTTCGCGCTGCCGAAACTCAGCGCCGGACCCGTGCAGAACGGCAACGCCGGCAGAAAATTCGGCCAGGAAATGGAATGTCTGCTGGAGCCGCATCTCATCGCCAACGTCGGCAGCCCGGTCGAAGGCACCCTGGCCGAAGTCCTGGTGGATCGCGGCGCTTTCGTCACCAAGGGCCAGGTGGTAGCGCGGCTCAATTCCACGGTGGAAGCGGCCACCGTGGACTGGCGCCGCGCCCAGGAAGAGTTCGGCAAACGCAAGGTCCTGCGCAACGAAGAACTGTTCCGCAAGGAACTGATTTCCGCCAACGACAAGGACGAACTGGAAACCCAAACCCGCCTCGCCGGACTCGAACTCAAACAGCAGGAAGAAGTGCTCAACCAGCGCACCATCCGCAGCCCGGTGGACGGAGTCGTGGTGGAACGCTTCCTCGCCCCCGGCGAACACGTCGCCCAGGAAAAAATCCTAAAGCTCGCGCAGATCGACCCCCTCAACGTCGAAGTCATCGCGCCGGTGGAAATGTTCGGCTCGATCAAGCTCGGCATGCACGGAATAGTGCGCCTCGACCCCTTGCTGCAGGGGACTTACAAGGCGAAGGTTATCGTCGTCGACCGCGTTATCGACGCTGCCAGCGGGACGTTTGGGGTGCGGCTGGAGCTAGCGAATCCGGGGAATAAGATACCGGCGGGGATTAAGTGTAAGGTTAGGTTTTCGAGGGAGTAGGGGGTAGAACGCGGCAGCTACGTTGCTAGACCACATTGATGCTCCGATTTGGCAACAATGACAAGCGACGGCAACATGGGCGGTTTTCCGATAGAATTGTTCATCTGTTTGTCGTGCTGCTCTTGGTGAGCGTTTGTACCTGGAAACTTCGCAGCCATTGGCAGCTTCCAGGCAAAGATGACAAGGCACGAGCACTTAAGGATTTGTGACGAGAGAGCTATGTCGACAATCGTAATCGAACACATCAAAGCCAGCGAATTGCCCGATCAGTGGGCCGAGAAGCTGCACGCCAAGCCCGATGAGACGTTCACCGTGATCATCGAGGCAGAACGGGCTTCGCAGGCGCAACCAGGCTCTCAAACCCGCGCCGCGTTCGGCATGTGGCGCGACCGCGAGGATATCGGCGATGTCGCGGCGTATGTCCGCAGACTCCGGCAACCCCGCTTCTGATGCTGGTCGATTCCGATGTCTTGATCTGGTATCTGCGCGGCGATGAGCGTGCCGCGCAGTTTCTGGACGGCTTGCCGAATTTGAGCCTGTCGGCAGTGACCTACATGGAGTTGATGCAGGGCATGCGCAACAGGCGCGAACTCAGAGAGTTGCAGTCGGATTTGAGGTCCAGAAATGCGGTGATTCTGCCGATTGGCGAGCGTATTTCAGAGCGCGCCGTGCGTTTGGTGGAAGCCCATTTCCACAGTCATGCGTTGCAACTCGCCGATGCGCTGATCGGCGCGACCGCCCTGGAACACATGCTCCCACTGGCAACCGCGAACATCAAGCACTACAAGGTGATCGAAGGGCTCAAGCTAGAGGCGTTTGCGCCGGGCTAACCCGGTTGGAAATTGCACGGTTCTTCACCTTGGTTTGCCGCGTGCGAACCGGTTCCGCAGACACCTATCCGTTTTTTGCTCCCGCGAAAACCGTGGTCTGTCCCCGATTGGCGCGCAGGGCGTAGGCGAATTTTCAGCCTGGAGGTGGTAGGGGGCATCGGGGGCTTTTCATTCGGTGGGGACGCCAGTTTGACGTTTGAGTTAAGTCCACTTCGCTCATTTAGAGCACCTTCAGACCAGCCACTAAGAATCCGGCGGCGGTGATGGATAGCAACGCCTCAGCAAGCACAAGCAGTGCTTGAACCTGCGACAGTTTCGCAATCATTCGAGCGCTGGCAACAGAGTCACCTGCCTTGGCCTTCGCCATGGAGCGACGCGCGACCCAACGCTGATATGGGACAGGCCTCGCTCAAACTCAGCAACGTAGACATTGATGTCGAGTCGCTCCCCTGACTCTTGGAGTTTCTTCACGAGAGTATTGCCGCCTTCGTAGCTGCCAAGTGCGGACGAAACCATTGCAGAAAGAAGCCGAGCAAGAACGGAGACAACCAAGCTAACAACGAGTAGCACAAGCGCGTTCCGTACATGAGAGACGAATATGAAACGAGTGACAGTCTCGAAGTTCGCTAGCAAGAGCGAGAACGCTGCGCCAACACCCGCAATCAGCCAGCCAGAAAATGAACCCAACGATTCATTGACTTTACTAGCCGCGACTACAAGCGATTGGCTTGCTGCGTCACACGCATTCTTTGCTTCTTTTTCTTCTGACATAGGCCTCCCGGCTTAGAAAACGCGGACCCAACGATTTGTTTAGACTGGCTGCGTGATTGCAAGACAAGCCACTCCCACTCGATTTCTAATTCCCACTCAGGAGCTTTTTCTTTTGCACATCAAACTCCGCCTCGGTGATTATGCCCTTCTTCCTCAGGTCGTCTAACTTGATCAAGTCCCCATAGACGTCATTAGATTTTATGGATTCGTCCTTGATGTGAATATCTTTCTTAATTTCAATAACTGAATCTGCTTCTTTTCTCAATTTCGGGCGATTTAATTCAGCATCTTTGGCATCAAGACACATAAACTGAATTTCTGCTTTGGGGAAATTGGCAAGAATATAGGGAGGGCTAGCCTCATGGGTATTCACTACCTGTAGCGATTTCCCTAAGTTTGTACAATATTGGTTTGCCTCTTGAAATGCTTCGGCTTTGAGGGTGCCTGAACCGGAAAAACCAGTGGCAGCTTGACGAGAAACCATGAAGGTATCCTTCCCAATTGGAATGACTCCTGAATTTGACGCGCAACCAGCCAAAAATGCGATGGCTGCAATAATTATTTTTTTCATTCATTTCTCCGAATGGAAATTGAAAAATATTGAAAATCGCTATGAACACAGCGACGGGGTCTTGGCATGCCACATTTGTCCGTGCGACCCAATCAGTAAAAGGGTCAGTTTCGCTTGCAGAAAGACTAAAGGCAAGACTAAAGGGGGTCAGCTTCGCACAACTGCTTTCGAACGGCAATCCTGGTGCGCGCTTCGCGCGCGATGTTCTAGATGCCGGGGGTAGCCCGGCGGCTAGTCACTTTCCCTTGCTTGCCCAAGGGAAAGTAACCAAAGGGAAGGGCACCCTGCCGCGCCGCCCCTTCGGGGTTCCTTCGGTTTGCCAGTCAAATTAGCACTAAAAGGTAGAGTAGAGAACAGGCTTTCACCTGCCCTCCCTCATCAAACCGTGCATGCGATTTTCCCGCACACGGCTTTCCGATGTTCTTCACGCCAAGGCATGCGCCGTTTTCCAGCCAGCCGTTGTCGGA
>Ga0299912_10000174_pt1 | contig 66728 bp, 53 predicted proteins | sample RVTome_2_FD_207667 | JGI IMG/M metagenome (GOLD analysis project Ga0299912, IMG submission 207667) | Soil microbial communities from uranium-contaminated site in the Upper Colorado River Basin, Wyoming, United States - RVT95D214 (version 2) ... | reverse complement strand
AACTAACAGCGGATTCATTGGCAAGCCGATAAATACGCGCACCTTTGCGAATGAAATCAGTCAATATATAAAGTGAGTTTTCTGATATGATGAAAAGGCAAATTCAAAAGAGGTAGAGGATGAAAGCTAATCCAGTAATTTTAATTGTCGATGATCAGCTCCAAAACATTGACCTTCTCGAAGCATATCTTGTTCCGCAGGGTTATGAAATTGTCAAGGCGGCAAACGGTGAGGAAGCGCTGGAAAAACTTTCCGGTAATCAAATCGATCTGATCCTGCTGGACGTAATTATGCCCGGCATGGATGGTTTTGAAGTTACCCGCAGGATCAGGCAAGATGATAAAATACGGCTGCTTCCGATAATTTTGGTTACCATACTGTGGGAAACGGAAGATCGGATTAAGGGAATTGAAGCCGGTTGTGATGATTTTCTCTCGACGCCCGTTGACAAGACGGAACTTTTAGTCAGGATCCGGTCCCTGCTAAAGGTCAAAGCCTACAACGACTTGATGAGTAATTACCGGAAAGAGCTGGAGTCCGAGGTAACCAGGAGGAGTGATGAATTAAAACATGCCGTGGAGAACCTGCAGCAGGAAAACGCCGAGCATAAACGAACCGAGGAGGCGCTGCGGGATTCGGAGGCAAGATATCGCGCGCTTTTTGAAATAAGCGCCGATGGTATCTTGCTTGCCGACACTGAAACGAAGACATTTAAGTACGCAAATCCGGCGCTGTGTCGAATGCTTGGATATACCGAGGAGGAATTGAAAACGCTGAGCCTGGCAGATATTCACCCCAAGGAGGACTTGCCGCGGGTAATCGCCGAGTTTGAAGCTCAAGCCCGCGGAGAGAAGACTCTGGCCCCGGACATTCCATGTCTCAGGAAGGACGGGACAGTTTTATACGCGGACATTAACACAACTACCTTAACGGTTGATAATAGACCGTGCAATGTGGGTTTTTTCCGGGACATCACCGACCGCAAACGAAACGAAGAAAGACTCCAAAAACTCAACCGATCCCTGAAAATCATCAGCGAATGCAACAGCTGTCTAGTCCGGGCTACCGACGAAAAAGATTTACTTAACGATGTCTGCCAGATCATCAGAAAAACCGGGGAATATCCCATAGTCTGGATCGGTTTGCTTGAGATCGCGGAGAAGGATGTCCTCCGTCCCGTTGCATATGCCGGCTCCGAGTTTTTTGATTATGCTTCGGAAAAAATCGATTTAACGGATCCGAACGGACGAAATAAAATCCTCCGGTCCGTTTTAAGTTCCGGGCAGTTCCAGGTTTGTCAAAAACTTCCGGATGGTCGCCAGCCGTGTTTTGGACCCCCGTCGGCGGCGAACCAGCCCTACCGTTCGATCCTGTCCCTGCCTTTATTTTTCGACAACCGTACAATGGGCGCGCTAACAATCTACAGCGCCAGCGCGGATACTTTCGACGATGAAGAAAAGAAACTGCTCTTGGAATTGGCAGACGATATTTCGTACGGTATTTCCGCTCTGCGAACCGGCGTTAAGCACCAACGAGCTGAAGAACAAGTCATGATTAACCTTACGAAAATCGAAAATGCTTTAGAGGGCACGGTTATGGCACTGACCGTGACCTCGGAAATGAGGGATCCGTACACCGCCGGCCATCAGCGCCGGGTGACTCATCTCGCCTGCGCCATCGCCCAGGATATGGGTTTACCGAAAGACCGGATTAACGCGATCCGCGTTGCCGGTCTGCTTCATGATATCGGAAAAATCACCATCCCTGCGGAAATACTTACTAAACCCTCCAAACTTACGGATGTTGAGTTCGCGATGATCAAAATCCACCCCAAAGCCGCTCATGATATAATAAAATCGGTCGATTTTCCATGGCCAGTAGCCAAGTATATTTTGCAGCACCACGAAAAATTAAATGGTTCCGGCTATCCATCCGGCTTAAAAGGCGATGAAATCCTAATGGAATCAAGAATCCTATGCGTGGCTGATATTGTCGAAGCCATGAGTTCCCACCGTCCATACCGGCCCGCGCTAGGAATCGATGCCGCCCTGGGCGATATGCTTGCCAATAAGGGTGTTCTTTACGACCCGGTCGTGGTCGATTCATGCGTGAAACTTTTCCGAGAAAAAGGTTTTAAATTTGAGTAACATTGTTGGTTTTTAATCCTCGAACTTCCCTGTTCTGTTTCAGCATCCTCCGGATACAATGTATTTAGTTGATCGGTGGTTTGTTAGTCCGTTGCTCTATCGCATAAAGAATCGGGTAAACTGATGGCTTGAAGTTTTACATTTAGGTGGATAGCGGTTGATTTATTGCCAGAAATGAATAGAGTTATTGGTAGGATCTATGACTCTATATAGTCGTAAAATAGAGGAGGTGAGATAACATGCTCATAATAATCGACGCCAACACCGGCCTGCGCAAGAAACTCTGCGATATTTTGAAAAAGGAACGCATCATCCCGGTGAATTCCGTGATGACCGCGCTGGAAAAAATCTGCCACTTCCGCGGGGAAATCAATGTCGTGATATCCAACGTGGATTATCTGCTTGAGATATTCAGCCGCAAGACCATTAGCAAAGTCTGCAGCAAGCTCTATATCAATGAGCCTCCGGTCATCGGATATTTCACGTCCGATAAAGCGCAGCAGAGAGACGAACTGATCGCGCTGGGCGCGGATTATCCGCTGCTCGAGTGCAGCGAGACGGATCTGAGATTCCCGGACAAATACATCGCGGAAATCGTCAAGGTCTATCCCGAGCTCAATTACGATATGGAAAAAGCATACCACTACTGGACGAAGGCGCCGGAACAGGCTGCCGAATACATCGACCCGAGAAAATGGCTGCTGGAACAGGGTTTTGTCGATATCATCAAGCAGGCCGAACAAGAGCCGTCGGCATCACCAGCGCTTGAGGACACGATCTTGGCCATTCAGTCGATGCTGGAACCCCCCGTGGAAACGGAGGTTCGGAATATCGACTATAAGCAACTCTACCTTGAGACCAAAAAGCAGTATGATCAGCTCTCGCATTATGTCAGGGAGCTGATTGAGATGATGAAATAGAAACCGGGAGAAAAGGTTTTTTGTCTTGTCACAGATTTTTTCAAACACATGATGTATTATTATCGATACCCAAACAGGAGGATACATGCCAAGAGTAATTCATTTCGAGATCCATGCCGATAACCCCAACAGGGCGATGAGTATACCGCTAGAATTAAAACCGCCGGTGGTGTGATTGCTGTTCCTAAAAATCCTATCCCCGGTATCGGCTGGTACGCTCAGTGCACGGATACTGAGGGCAATATTTTCGGACTCCTGCAAGACGATCCCCTGGCCGGGCGATAGCTAAATATTGCGGGCGCTCAATCCCTGGATACCGTCAGAGTCCGCGAAAACAAATGCAGTGCTTGTTGGTTATTTTTATGGTGGGCTGGATTATTCAGTCAAATTTGAAATTTTTCTTCTCAAAGAGATCAATGCAGGCATCCACGACTGCCCGGTCATAAAGGACCCCGCGGTTTTGCTTGATTTCTTCCAACGCCACATCGATGCCCCGGGCCGGCCGGTAAGGGCGATGGCTTGCCATTGCTTCAACAACATCGGCGACCGCAAGGATCTTGGCCTCGATAATTATATCATCGCCTTTCAGGCTGGACGGATATCCCGAACCGTTCAGTCTTTCATGATGATACAGAACCGCCTTGGCAACCGGCCAGGGAAATTCGATCCCTTTGATTATTTCAAAACCAACTTCCGCGTGGCTTTTTACAATGTTGAATTCCGCTTCAGTCAGCCGCGTTGGTTTGCTTAGAATTTCCGCCGGCACCGCAATTTTGCCGATATCATGCAACAACCCGGCAATTCTCACACCGTCGATCTGGTCCTGCGGTAAGCCCATTTCCGACGCCAGGGCAACTGCCAGATGAGTGACACGCTGCTGATGACCCGCGGTATAGGGATCTCTTTTTGCGGCGGTCGATGCCAGCGCACTGACCGTTTTTTCCAGAGTGGCACTCAGCCTCTCGACGCTCTGTTTAAGCTGTTCGTCGGCTTTTCTGCGCTCAACCCGCATCCGCAACGCTTTAATACCGTAAGCCAGGTCGTCCGCGAGTTCTGTCAACAGCATGACTTCCTCGTCATCAAAGGCATCAGGCTCTGCGTCATGGATATTCAGGGCGCCGAAAGGCTGTTGGTCGGTAATCAGCGGTAAGGCAATCAGTGAAACATAACCAAACTTAGCCGCGTCGTCGCGCCAGCGTGTATAACCAGGATCAGAGAAGACATCCTGGCAAACGCACGGTTTGGCTGTTCTTATTGCAGTGCCGATGGGACTATGATCGAGTTCGGTATCAGCCCAGGTAATTCTGAGCGCTTCAAGATATCCGTTTTCAAAACCAGTCTGAGCCATCGGTCGGACTGTCATCTTTTGATCCTCTTCGGTATTCCCGACCCAAGCCATTCGATAGCCGCCGACCTCAACGATGACCTTACAAATCTTCTGCAGGAGTTCTGATTCATCAGTGGCGCGAACCAGAACCTCGTTGCATTGACTGAGTGTTTTGAGCGCACGTATCACTTTACGCAGTGTCTCCTCGGCACGCTTGCGCTCGGTAATGTCCTGCACGGTGCCAAAAAGTCTAACGACCCGACCGCCTGTATCCTTTACGGGACGCATTGATGCATGGAATAAGCAAATTTTCCCATCGAGCAGCTTAGTAACAAGGTCATACTCGAATTCCTGTCCGGTCTCAACCGCCAGTTTCGTGTATTCACGGAGTTTTTTCGCTTGCTCCTCAGAGTAGTACTCAGCCTCTTCTTCTGCGGTCGGAGGTCCGAGACTCTTATCACGTTCGTACAAAACATAAACTTCATCCGACCACGCAATCTTTTGAGTGGCCAGGTCAAACTCCCAGTTGCCGATTTTTCCCAGGGCTTGCGCTTCTTTGAGAAGTCGCTCACTCCCCAAAAGCGCTTTCGCGGCTTTTTTGCGTTCGATCGCATATTGCAGTGATTTACCAAGCAGGTTCGCATTTATGTTATCTTTTACTAGATAGTCCTGAGCTCCATTCCTTACTACCTGAATACCAACCTTTTCGTCGGCAAGACCGGTCACGACAATGACTGCGGCGTCTCTTGTATTGGGAAGTAACCTTTCAAAAGTATTGATACCCTGGCTATCCGGCAGACCAAGGTCCAATATGATAACATCAAATTGTTGCTCTTGAAGACTCTTCATGCTATGTTCAAGAGTCCGGCTTTTAATCATATCAAACCTATTCGGCATGACTTCTTTTAACATCTCTTCTATCAACCGAACATCGCCGGGATTGTCTTCGATGAGTAAGATCTTGATATTTTCGCTGATCATTTCGCGCCGTTAGGCGGCAGCTTAACAATGGTTAGCCAAAAATCTTCGATTGACTGGACGACTTTCATGAATTGCTTGAGATCGACCGGCTTGGTAATGTAACAGTTAGCATGCAGATTATAGCTCTTAATGATATCTTCTTCATCTTTGGAAATCGTCAGAATTACCACCGGAATACGTTTGAGATCTTCGTCGGCTTTGACCTCGGCCAGCACTTCGCGGCCGTCTTTTTTGGGCAGGTTCAGGTCGAGAAGGATCAGGTCCGGCCGGGGCACTTTCGTATACTTTCCCTTCCGGTTAAGAAATGCGAGTGCTTCCACGCCATCCTGTACCACGTCCATTTCAACGTGTATCTTTCCTTCTTTGAGAGCCTCTTTTACGAGACGCACATCGCCGGCGTTATCTTCAACCAACAGGATTTGGATCATTTCGCCAATCACCTTGTTGCTCATTTTACCTCCTTACCTGCTACGCAATATCACAGATGCACACAAACAACAGCGTAGATTCACACAGAACCTATTTACCAAAAAGTGACCGCAGTAAATATCTGCAGACAGCTGGTTACAATAATATTTCATCACGGACATTTTTTTTCTCCATCGCGGCCAGCGGCCTTTCAGGCATGGTGAAATAGAAGGTTGAGCCTTTGCCCAATTCTGATTCCACCCAGATGCGACCACCGTGGCGCTCCACAATTTTTTTACAAACAGCAAGACCAATGCCCGTGCCTTTATACTCTTCTTTTCCATGCAGACGCTGGAAGATCACGAATATTCTTTCTTTATATTGAGGTTCAATACCGATACCGTTATCGCGGACTGAAAAAATCCACTCATTATCTTTCTTTTGGGCAGAGACGTGAATCAGGGGTGATTCCTTGCTGCGGAACTTGATGGCATTACCAATCAGATTTTGAAGTAACTGAATCATTTGCGTCTCGTCGGCAATTACGGCCGGCAAGTCATCGTTAGTAATTAGTGCTTTATTCTCATCAATTGCTGTTCTCAAGTTGACGATCACCCGACCGAGCACCGAATGGCAATCACAGGATTCGAAGGGTTTGCCCTTTATGCCCAGACGGGAATAGGTCAACAAATCATTTATGAGTTGCTGCATGCGATTGGCACCACCCACCGCATAGTCAATGAATTCATCCGCTTCAGCATCAAGTTTCCCTTTATAACGTTTTTCCAAAAGTTGGGTGAAACTTGCCACCATGCGCAGCGGTTCCTGCAGGTCATGGGACGCGACATAGGCAAACTGCTCGAGGTCCTTGTTCGAACGTGACAAATCGGTCATGGTTCTTTTTAATTCTTCCTCCGCCCTCTTGCGTTCCGTAATATCGATGACGGCGGATTGATACCCTATCAACTTACCGGTCGAATCTTTCAGGTCGGTTGCCAGGCCGTATGCAATGAACGTAGTACCGTTTTTTCGTCGGGCTGTGTATTCTCCCTTCCATTTCCCGGACGCGTTGAGCGCAGTTATGATGTCGACAGCTTCCTCTTTATTCTGCAAAAAATGCAGTATCGGTTTTCCGACGACCTCGTCCTTGGCAGAATAGCCCCATATGCGTAGAAAAGCTTCGTTCGCCTCGGTGATATTCCCGTCGCTGTCGGCAGTGCTGTTCGCCGCGATGGAGGAATCGAACACGATGTTCTTGAGCCGGAGCGCCTCCTCCACCCGCTTGCGGTCGGAGATGTCCAGCACTACGCCTTCCAACCGTACAGCTTTGCCCGCTGCGTCGTAAAAACCGCGTCCTTTTGCCGCAAGCCAGTGGATGCTGCCGTTAGGCCAGAGGCCGCGATATTCAATATCGTAATCTTCGTGATTGTCGAGCGCATCTTTTACCGCCTTATCCGTCCTCTCGCGATCATCGGGGTGTAATGCATCACGGAAGCGTTGATAGCTCATCGTTTCTTCAAGCGGTATGCCAAAAAGCGCTTTGCACTTGTCCGACCAGATTAATTCGCCGGTTACGGTATTCCAATTCCAAACCCCGAGATTGGCGCCCTCGGTTGCAAAGAGCAGGCGGTCTTTACTTATCCGCAGCGCTTCCTCTGCCTTTTTGCGCTCGGTGATATCCAGAACAAAACATATTCCGATATCTTTTTGCCCTTTAAAGATTGTTGCACCTATGACGACCGGAACACGGCGGCCATCCTTGCGGATGTATTCCTTTTCAAAGGGTACGGAAACACCCGTTTTCCCCATTTCTCTTAATGCTTTTTCATCAAGCGGCGCATATTCCGGCGGGGTCATGTCCTTCCAGCGTACTCTGCCCGTAATGACATCCTCCTCCGTATAACCAACTGTTCGAAGAAACTCGCTGTTCGTGCGTGTTATGTTTCCGGCAGTATCCCAGAAAATAATGCCAATGATGTTGGAATCGTATAAGCGCTTGAATTTGGCTTCGCTCTCCCGCAGTGCTTCCTCCGCTTGTTTGAGCTTTGCTTTTGATGCTTCGACTTTTTCTATTCGTTTTTTCAGTTCGTTCAATTCTTTTATCAGTTCAGTCTTTGTCTTATTCTTGTTTACCGCTTTCATAATATTTCTCTTTGAATATGATACATGGGAAAAGCCGAAAGAACAATATCGCATAATACCAGTCTTAATGTAGGTACATATACCTATGAATCCTTGTCCACCTAATCCACCTGAAATATAAATCCCCTTATATCCCCCTTTTTTAAAGAGGGGTGAAGGGGGATTATAATTAGATAGAGCACTGTTTCGGTGAATATTTCTGGACCGGCGAGCTGAGTTAATAGATGTTAAAATTATTTCGCAACCTAAAGGTTGCGACTACATTTGTTCCACCGATTTTTAAACAAGCTTATTAAGAATAATATCCCCATACATCTGGATAGTATTTCTAATTTACAAATCAAACTTTAGAAGATCAAATCCAAAAACTTAAGAAGAAGAAAATTTGAATTTTACCATCGTCCCCTTGCCTGGTTTGCTGATAATAACCAGGTCACCGCCGAGCAAGTGAGTTCGCTCCTGCATACTGAGCAGACCGTAGTGACCGGTCTTTTTTCCCGCGACTAATTCAGGAATGAAACCAACACCATTATCTCTCACTTCGACATCAAAATTACGGTTATTAACTGATATCCTCACCAGGACAGAAGTCGCTTTAGCGTGCCGCTGGATGTTGAACAACGCCTCCTGAACAATACGAAAAACACTGGTTGCGATATCCCTTTCAAGTCTCGGCATTTTCTTCGGGTGAATAAATCGGACCCTGACCGCGGTGTTGCTGAACCGCAAAGCAATTGTCTTTTTGACCGCCTCGATCAATCCGCTGCTTAATTCGCGAATTGGCTCGGTCTCGGTGATCAAGGCACGGCCCTTTTCAATCGAATCCTTGACCGCTTTCATAAGCCCTTCTTTCTGATCCCCAACCTCTTTGCCCAGTGATGATACATCGAACGTTTGCAGAAAATATAATATCGAAACAATCCCCTGAAGGAATTCGTCATGGATTACCGATGTTAAATAACGCCGCTCCTCTTCCTGGGCATTGATAATTTTTTTTGTGAGGATATTTAATTCAGTCCGCTGCTTACTCAATTCATTCAATGCATTCACCAATTCATTCTCAGTCTTTTTTCTTTCGGTTACATTACGGTTTACGGCAATTGCCGCAACCGGGTTTCCGCTGCTGTCTCTCATCAAAGCAACGGCCGTCAGCACATTGAGTTTTGTGCCGTCTTTTCTTGTCTGAATGACTTCTCCCTGCCAATATCCTTGTCTAAAGAACTTCGCTACGACCTTATTCTGCTGATCATTCGGGTAAACGAGCCGGGTGATTCTACCTACTGGTTTACCAATCACTTCCCATGCCTGCCAACCGTAAATTCTCTCGGCCGCTTTGTTCCAGGTACGAATTTTAAAGTCAAGGTCCGTAGAGATAATGGCGTCGGAGACATTCGCAAGCATATCAGCCTGATACTGCAGTTTTTCATCCATTTGTTTGCGCTGGTCAATATCGGTGATGACACCTTGAATGCCCATAAAACGATGCTCTTTATAGACTGGTTTGCTGAAACTTCGGACCCAGCGGGCATCTCCTGACTTGGTTAAAATTTTGTATTCAGCCGGCTCCTGTTTCCCGTCGATCAGGTCTTGAAATCGTCTTTTAACAGATAACAGATGCTCCGGATAAATAAAATCAGTAAAAGGTTTTCCAATTACTTCAGCGGGTTTGTAGCCACCGAGTGATTCGATGACCGGACTTATGTAAGTAACAATACCATTTAGATCAGTAGCAAAGACAATATCGTTTATGTTCTCAACCAGGTCGCGGTATTTCTCTTCGGATTTGCGTAAGGCTTCTTCGGCATGTTTGCGCTGGTCAATGTCAGCGATTGCACCGATCGAACCTAAGACAGTACCATTAGGTCCGATCACCGGCGAACCACGTATTTGCACCCAGATGAACTCTCCTGATCTTTTCTTCATCCTTATTTCGTATTTATCGGATAATTGCTTAAGCCGTCTCTCGTTGTATTTTCTTATAAGTTTCTGATCAGATTCGCTGAAAAATATTTTATAGCCTATTTGACCCAGGAGTTCCTTCATAGTATAACCGAGTATCTTACAAATCTGCTCATTCACAAAAAGGATGCGATCGTCATTGTCAACCTGCATCAGACCATCATGCATACCATCGACCAAACAGCGATACTTTTCTCTGCTTTCTTTTAATGCTTCCTCCGCTTTTTTGCGATCGGTGATGTCCCGGACATTCATAACAAAACCCGCGATTACCGGATTATCCAAAAGATTCTTACCCAGCCCCTCGAAAATGCGTTCTGACCCGTCTTTGTGTCGAATGCGAAAAACATTGGGGATGATAACATCTTTTGTTAGTATTGCCTTGCCAAAATCATAAATAGCTCTCGGAAGATCACCGGCTACAATGAAACCAAAACCGCTTTTGCCGATCAATTCTTCTTTTTTATATCCGCTAAAACGCTCGATCGAGGGACTCGCGTAAGTCATCGTCCCTTTTCTATCCAAAATAATGATAATGTCCGAAGAATTTTCAGTGAGGGTGAGGAAATATTCTCTGCTCTTCTTCAGCGCGTCCTCAAGCCGCTTGCGATCGGTGATGTCCCGGATAATCCCCAAGGTCCCTTGAAACTTCCGTTTTCCGTCACCAGTGTCAAGACCATAATATCCGCCGGCACTCACGTCACCGAAAGCGATGACCATGCCGATAATTGCTTTGGAATCTTTCGCTTTTCGCCAGTCTTTTGGGATCAGTCTTATTTCGAGATTTTTTGTTCTTCGCTCGCCGGTTCTTCTTTCGTCAAACAACTTTGGGGCATTTGCAGCTCCGGTCGATTTTCCTTTGTACTTCGGCAAAACATAGTTCCGGCTGAATAACTTTACATCTTCGGGATGGATTATTTTACTAAAATGCTTACCAATAATTTCGTCCGGATTGTAACCCAGGACGCTTACTGACTTATTTATGAATGTAAAATAACCCTTGGGATCAATCTTATAAACAATATCCGGAAGCTCGCGCAAAATGGCGACATATTTTTCCGCATGGTCATGGGTTACGCGGTTGGGTATACTGTGTCTGCCGTTTTTGTTCTTCATAGTTGTTGTCTTTTTGTCCAAAAGGAAATTCTATAAAAATTGTTAAGCCAGGTCGACCAGTCCTGCCTTTATGGCATACTGAACCAAGCTCGCGATATTCGAGATTTTTAGTTTTTTCATGATATTCAGGCGGTGATGTTCAACCGTCCTGGTGCTAATACTCAATTGACCTGCTATCTTCTTGCTGGAATTTCCTTCAGCAAGCAACTTGAGGACTTCTCTTTCACGTACGGAAAGGATCCTGAACTGTGACTTGACGCTTTTATGGTTTTTTCTCTGAACCAAACCTTTGATGATGTCGCTGCTGAAGGATGAAGATATATATAACTTATCCGACTGAATCATGCTGATTGCCTTGATCAATTCACTGTCCGCATCCTCTTTCAGCAGATAACCATGGGCGCCGTTGGTCAAACTCTCGTACACATATTCTTCGTTTTTATGCATGGTTAGAATCAGGATTTTGATCTTTTTGTTGATTTTGATGATCTTGCGGATTGCTTCAATCCCTCTGAGATTGGGCAGTGAAATATCAAGAATGATCATATCGGGGATAAGTCGGCGAATCAAGGGAATAATCCCGGCGCCATCCCCGGTCTCACCGACAACTTTGTATGCGCCGCCCTCTTCAATGATCCTGCGCAGACCCTGCCGGACCAGCGTATGATCATCGGCAACCACTAAATTATACATGTTTGATTATACCTAAGACTGAATTAGTGTCAATGGCAAATACCTTAAATTTCCCTTATTAAAGAGAGATTGAGGATGGACTTTTTCAGATTAAAGGATTTCTCCATGAACCTGAGGGTATGAATGCCGGTTCAAGGTTCTTTTCGGCAAAAGGTCTCGAGTTTAAACAACTATTCACATGTAGAAGGGTCACATCATCATTCCTGAAAGCTTTTGGTTGCCAGGAACCCAGCAATGATTGAAATCCTTTCAGGCAATCCAGCAGGAAGTTTGAATGAAAATCATACTTAATGTGCGGTATTATCCACTTAATTAATACCGGGTTCTTTTTGATAAAACTAAGCAAATTTTCCACTTGTTTGTCACCCAGGATGCCGGCAATTTTTCTCAACTCCATCCCGATTTCGAGTTCTGCATGCAGAGCCTGCCGCCAGGCAGTTTCGTATTCATTTAATACATATTTACCTTTTAATGTCGCGGTCAATTTATCAACCGCAATTTCTGAACACAGTAATCCGAAAAATATTCCTCCGCCGGTCGTTGTTTTTACTTGCCCGGCAGCCTCGCCAACCGCTAAAAGCATGCCGTTAACGCTGGGCTTGATCGGACCAAAGACAATAGGTTTTGATTTTATCATGTTTATCTTTATTTTACTAGCGGGATAATTGATTCTTTCCCTGAGCATGCGCATTAATAAATGTTTACCTTTTTCCTCAGCGATAACGCCAACCCGCGACGTATCTTTGTGTAACGGCGCGATCCAGCCAAAAGATCCCGGCGCAAAACTTTGACCGAGATGGACTTCAATCGTCGAAATCGGCATTGACAAAGGGATTTCGGTCTGCGAACCGTAGAGAAATTTGGACGGCTTGCCCAGACCCGATGCTGCATGCAAATCATACTTGATACCGGTTGCCAGGATCACCGCCTTGCTTTGTAGCACGGCACCATTATGAGATATCATATAAAAATCGCCGGTTTTGTCGATTCTGTCCACCCGATGATCAAGGTATATCTGCGCGCTTTTTTCCCTGGCTTTTTCCATGATATCCTCGTTGAATTTTTCGCGATCAACAATATGGGCAAAAGGACTCTGATGCCTATATTCCAGAGTTTGACCCCCGGGGGATACAACCCGGAAAGAGTCAATGTCCGTCAATATGGATGCGCGGGGTAAATCGAAACGCCTGAATGCCTCTTTGCTTATTATTCCCGAACAAATAACCCCTTCGCTGATAATTTTTTTCTCATCTAACACGCAGACTTTAAAGCCTCTTCCGGCCAATTGGTATGCTGTATAAGAACCGATGGGTCCGCCGCCGACAACCGCCACGTCATACACTTTTTTCATATTAATTGGATGTTAAATAATGGTCGTGATTATTTCTTGTTTCTAGAAACCTGAGCTTCGTACAGCGCTTTTCCCAGGCGCCCTTGAAGGTCACAAGGAAAGACGAAATAATTAACCTTATATCGTAAACAATCCCTGCCTTTCTTATATATAAAATGTCATATTTGAATTTATGCCGGCGGGGCAGATCCCGGGAAGCAAAAACCTGTGATATCCCGGTCAATCCCGGACGGATTAAAATTCTCTTATCATAGCCGGGAATGCACGCGATATTTATAATTTGGGGATTTCCGTTTATTTCCGACTCTGATGGTAAGAGTGGTCGGGGACCGACAAAACTCATCTCACCGAACAGAATATTAAGCAATTGCGGCAGTTCATCAAGGGCGGTTTTTCTTAAAATTTTGCCGGCTCTCGTGACGCGGTGGTCATTTTCAGCGGCCTGAACCTGCACCTTTTCATTTAATGACGCTTTGATCATTGAGCGGAATTTGAATGAATTAAACAGGGCACCGCCTTTGCCGATTCGTTTCTGGCGGATAATAACCGGAAATCCATCTTCAATGATTATTGCCGTAATGATCAACACCCATAACCATGACGATATGAATAATCCGAAACCTGCAAGTAAGATATCAAAAATTCTCTTGGACAAACGCTCATGATAAATTAGCAGTTCCGCCGGGCGTATTCTTGCCGCTTTTTCCTCGGTGCGTGGCGTAATACGGGTCCATTCATCACACATAGTTGCGTCTCTGTGCAGTTTATAATTCACTGGCGGGAAATGTTCCCCGGCATACGAAGAAAATTGAATGAATTCTTTTTTCATACAATTTTATTGTAAGCGTGTGTTTTGACAAGTAAATTAGATAGACTACTTGAAAACAACTAGGTAGAAATACTTATTTTTTGCTGGTGTTTAAATGGCCGTGATCTTTTAACTTTTAATACAGGGTCATCCGTTCTTCAAGGAATTCGGGTGATATTTTACCTTCGGACACGAGCTTTCGCTTTGCCTGTTCCATGACCTGCATGCCCAGCTGCCGGCCGGTTTGGATCACCGATTCCAACTGAAAGATCTTCTCCTCCCGAATGATATTCCTCACGGCCTGGTTGGCAATGAGTATTTCGAACGCCGCGACCCGGCCCTGGCCGTCCTTGAGCGGGTACAATTTCTGGGCGATCACGCCCTGGATCGACTCGGACAGCATGACCCGGATCTGGTCCTGCTGCGTGGTCGGAAACACATCGATCACCCTGGTGATTGTCTTGGGCGCGCTCGAAGTATGAAGTGTTCCAAATACCAGATGCCCGGTCTCGGCGGCCGTTAGAGCCAGGGCGATCGTTTCCAGGTCCCGCATTTCGCCCACCAGTATATAGTCCGGGTCTTCTCTCAAAGCGCTGCGCAGCGCGTTACTGAAGGATCGCGTGCTCGTTCCGACTTCCCGCTGGTTGACTATACATTTCTTGGAACTATGCATAAATTCGATCGGATCCTCGATCGTGATAATATGTCCGTCTCGGTTGGTATTAATATAGTCGATCATCGCGGCCAGAGAGGTTGATTTGCCGCTGCCGGTTGGTCCCGTGACCAGGATAAGGCCGTTTTCCAGGTCAATGAGCTCTTTGATGACCTTGGGCAGACCGAGATCATCCATGCTTGGGATCTTTTCGGGTATCACGCGCATAACGGCGCCGATGCCATGGCGCTGGTAAAAAATATTCACTCTGAAGCGGCCGATGCTCTCGATGTACAGGGAAAAATCTATTTCTTTGTCTCTTTCCAGAGTGGCGAATTGTTCGTCGCTCAAAACCGGACGCACCAGCTCATACGCTTTTGATGGACTTATGGAGTTTGGGTCCACCGGTATCATGGATCCATGGATCCTCACCATGATCGGCGAACCCGCGGTTATATGCAGGTCACTGGCCTTGTTTTCAACTGTGTACTTCAGCAGGCCGTCAATCTCTCGCATCGTCTATTTCATCCTTGAACTTGCCGATGTGTATTTTCACCTCGACTGGCAATTTACGTTTTGCCACGGCGCCCTTTTCATCGGTGAACTCAACGGTCGCCTTGTTATCGCAGATCAGGACTTTTATCTTGCCCTTGAACTCGCCGTCGATGATCGCCTCGGTCTGCTGTGACAAATAGAATTTATCAAGCAATTCGAGAATTTTTCCCGGTACGGCGCCAGCAGTGACGATCTGTTTTTTTGTGTATTCTATAATGGCATTGATACCGGCGGTATTTGCCGGGTCGCCCAGCACGATATAAATGGAGTCATCCGTTGCGTACAGGGGCAGGATACAATTGTCATACAATATTTTTTCCGGAAAGCTGTTGATCAATTGGGAATCGAGCATTTCAGGGTGAAGATCGACAAACGGTATCGCTGCCTGTTCGCTGAGCATCCACATCAGGTCATTGGCTTTAATGAAACCGAGATCGATGAGGATCTCGCCGAGCCGTTTATTCTGCTCTTTCTGGAGGTCGAGCGCCTGCTGCAGCTGATTTTCGCTGATAATACCGTGATTGACCAGCATCTCACCGATTCGGGATTTCACGGATCCTCCTTTATTAAGGTCCAATCTCCTGTCTGAATTATATATATACGGAGGCCGTTGTCAAGTTATGATTGACTTCACTCGGTATTCGTATATACTTCCCCAGGACCGGGTAAAATGACGCAAGACGACAGCGCGGCAAAAGAGATGAACCATCAGATATTCAGCTCTCCAAAACGCATCATGTTGTTTTTAAGGTTCGTGCTCATCCTGGCGACCATCTTGATCATGACCTATTCGAAACGGGGGCTGAGCATCGATTCGCCGGGCTATGTCATTGCCCTGATATATTTCGCGTCCAATGTCATTTTCTATTTCATCCCGACGAAGATCATCAACCGGCCGGTGTCGTCGTTCTTTGTTTTACTGTTCGATATCCTCATCATCACGCTGGCGATATACTTGTCCGAAGGCATACAGACCGATTTTTATCTTGTTTATTTTCTGGTCATATTCATCTCGGCGATCGGACAGAATATCGGTGGCAGTTTCGTCATCGCCATCGTTATCAGCATATTTTACGGCTGGCTGCTGTACCGCGAAAACCCCGGGATATCGCTGATTGACGCTAAATTTCTCATCCGCATTCCCTTTTTGTTCATCATTTCTTTTATCAGCAGTTTCTGGGTTTCATTCGTCCGGCGGGAGTCCAGGAAGAAAAATGAACTGGAAAAGAAAAATATAGAACTGAGACACATCATCGATAAAGAAATCGCCAAAGAAATCGAATTGAGAATTTACCATGAACGGATCATCAACAGCGTCCCGAGCGGTATTATCGTCATCAAGCGCGACGGCGTCATCACCACCCTAAATCCGGAAGCCGAACGAGCGCTGGGTTTGAAGAAAGACGATACCGAAGGGTATAATATAAAAAACGTCCAAGAACTGCAGCCGCTATGGGATAAAATCGAACCATCGCTGCATGACGGCAAGGCGATCGGCCGCGACGAAATCGATATCTGCAACCGCCGCGGCGATCCGATACCGCTGGGATTTTCAACTTCACTGATCTACAGGCCGGAGGGTTCGGTTACGGGCTGTGTCGTGGTATTCAAAGATCTTTCCCAGGTGCGAGCGCTTGAGGAAAAGCTGAAACAATCGGAACGGTTGAGCTACCTGGGCAAAATGGCAAGCTGGGTAGCCCATGAGATCCGCAACCCGTTGACCGCGATCGCTGGTTTTGCCCAACTGCTGGCCACGACCCGGGATCCCGCCAGCATCGACCTTTACAGCGGTGAAATCCGCAACGGAGCCGACCGGATCAACCATATAATCGACGACATCCTTGGATTCGTTCGATCCAAGCAGCTGCAGATGAAGGACGTCGATGTCAGGGGTCTGATCGAGGGCATCGTCAAGCATTTTGCCGCCGATATCCGCATTAAAGGAATCTCCAAACCCGTAGTGCAGGGCGAGTATGAGTCGCTGCGCCGGGTTTTCGTGAACCTTCTTCAAAACAGCCTTGATGCGATCGGCAAAGAAGGCAAGGTCGAGATCGAAATTGCGGAGAATGATGAATGGACCATAATCAAGGTGAGCGATAATGGTCAGGGCATAGCCGAGCAGGACCTGAAGTGCCTTTTTACACCTTTCTACACAACCAAAGAGCGGGGCACGGGTCTGGGGCTTGCCATCGTGAAAAAGATCATTGATGAGCATAACGGTAAAATCGAATTCACCAGCATAGTCGGGGAAGGAACCACCTGCAATATCATGCTGCGGAAGGGTCCGGCTGTTTTGCCCCGGCAATAAAAAGCGAGGTGCAAGATGAAGAAGATATTGGTTTGTGATGATGAAGCGTCGATTAGGTTGTTGCTGCGCGAAATTCTGAAGGGCGATTACGAAATGACCGAGGCAAGTGACGGCCGCGAGGCCGTAAAACTTGTGACCATGCAGGAATTCGACCTGCTGATCATCGATATCAAGATGCCGGGGACGCATGGCTTGGAGGCGATCGAACGCATCCGCGAGCGAAACAAAACCATACCGATAATCATCTGTTCAGCATACCGCCTGATGCAGGACGACGTTGTCGTGGGCACATCCAACATTGCCGCTTTCATTACCAAACCCGTGAATATCGCCGAACTGAGGGCAAAAGTTTTTGAGCTGATCGGAATCTAATACGTTAACCCGGACCCGTCGCTTTTAGTCAGCTTTGATGCAATATCTTGTGTCGTTGAGATATCGAAGAAAGAGAAAAACGAATCTTACGGCGCGGATTGACATTCAAAACCCATTAGATATAATAATCATAAACGAGACGGGAGATTGCTTCGTCACTGGCGTTCCTCGCAATGACAGCGATCGTCGGTAGCGGGGGATCCGAGGTCTCTGCTTCCTCAATTTCCTCTCCCTTGGTGGGAGAGGGTAAGAGCCTGCCCCGTACTTGATACGGGGGTGAGGACGAAATAAATAATTATGAATGGAGAAAAGCTCCGCATTTTAAATAGTGGCATTTTGAATATGCGGGATTATAAGAGGATGTGCCCCTCCATTGAAACTGCATAGCTTGTCAGCGTTAGCTGCTGGTTCTGGTAGCGGAGGCATAGAGTTATCACCCGGGCGTGTAAGAAAAGCCGACGGGGGAATTCAAGGTATCCATGAAGTTTTTAATGGGTGTGTATTAAAAAGTGAATGGATAAAAGGGGGGCAGCGCCCCTCTTTACCCCTGTAGCTCAGCAGGATAGAGCGGCGGTTTCCTAAACCGCAGGCCACCCGTTCGAATCGGGTCAGGGGTGCTGTTGAAACTGGAAAACAGTTGTTAGATAATAGAAGATGGATATTAGGTGATTGAAAAAAAAGGAGAATAAAACATGTTTAGAGATATGAAGCGCGGGGTCAAGACCGAAGACGAGTTCCAATCCATAATGCAGAAGGCGATCAAGTTCATTGTCCGCCACAAGGAGACTTCGATCTGGGTCGGCATTGGAGTTGTGGCGGCCATCGTGTTTTTCGGCTATATGACGTCAAAAAGCGAAGTGCAGAAACCGGAAGCCGAACTCATGCAGACCCAGGCGATCGGGATGATATCCCAGGGCCGGTTCCCGGACGCGGAGCAGGTACTGACCGAACTCAGCACAAAGTACTCGAACACAAGACCCGGCAAGATCGCTCTGTATTACCTGGGCGTAATATACTATTACCGGGGGCAGTTCGCCGAGGCGCTGGATTACTTCGATAAATTCTTGGGCAACATGAAGAATGACTACTTGCTTACGCCGTCGGCGCAGTACGCGGCCGGTTGCGCGGCCGAAGGCCTGAAAGAATACGAAAAAGCCCTTGGGTACTATTCCCGCATAATCAAGGATAAGACTTCGCCTTTTTATTTCCAGTCACTTCTCGCCTACGGACGGATCAGCGGCATTCAGGGCGAGTATGAAAAAGCGCAAACGATCCTGAAAGACCTGGTGACGCAGAACCCGCCTCCAGATATCACCAACGACGCGAAATTCTACATCGGGTACTTCAATAGATAAACACGAATATTGCGAATGAGAAAATACGAATTTAAAGACGAATGAGCTGAACGAAAAAGAATGCTCGGATTCGATAAATTCGCTGTCATTTGCTCCATTCGTAGAAAGGATTCGGTTAATTCGCTGTCATTCGTTTTATTCGCTGTAAGCGCAGCGCCATGAATATTGAGGTCGCGTTTCTCTGGCATTTTCACCAGCCGATCTATTCCAAACCCGATGACCGAGTAATGCCCCTGCCCTGGGTGCGTCTGCACGCGCTCAAGGATTATCTGGACATGCTCAAGCACATCCAGAAATTTCCGGGTATTCGCGCCACGTTCAACTTCACGCCATCCCTGCTCAAGCAGATCCAGGACTACGGCTCGGGCGCGTGCACCGACCGTCAGTTCGAACTGTTCCGGAAAGATGCCGGCGACCTGACCGTGGAGGAAAAAACCGAGATCCTGCGCGATTTTTTCCTTGCCAACTGGACGACCATGATAGAACCATACCCCCGGTATTTTTCACTGCTGATGAAACGGGGAAAGAACATCGTTGATGATGAACTGGCAGCGGTCGCTCAAGGATTCACGGTAGATGAATTCAGGGACCTGCAGGTCTGGGCCAACCTGGTTTGGATAGATCCGATATTCCGGGACGAGATCAGCGATCTCTACAAGCAGGGCAGAGGATTCCACGAACAGGACAAGGACCGGATCGTCGCGCAGCAGAACCGGATTCTGTCATCGATCATCGATGAATATAAAAAAGCCTATGATTCGGGGCAGATCGAACTTATTACGTCACCAATGTACCATCCGATCCTTCCGCTTTTGATCAACAGCGACCTCGCCAAGGTCGCCAATCCCAACCTTGATATACCGTTCCAATTCAAACACCCCGAAGACGCCCGTCGCCAGCTGGAACTGGGTATCGCCCTGTTCGAGCATTGTTTTGGTAAAAAGCCCGCAGGTATCTGGCCTTCCGAGGGCAGCGTATGCGAGGAACTGATCCCGATCCTTTCCGATCTGGGCGTGGAATGGATCGCCGCGGACGAGGAGATCCTCGCCCGGTCGCTCAGTGCGTCATTCCGCCGGGACGAGAACGGCATCCCGACCAATGCCGCCCAGTTGTACAAGCCATGGCAGATCGGCAAGGTAAAAATGATCTTCAGGGACCATACTCTGTCCGACATGATCGCCTTTAACTACAACACCTGGGATCAGAAAAAGGCGGCGCAGGATCTGGTCGGGCGGATCAAGACAATTGGGAATTCGCTGTCGCAGTTCGATAGTTTCCTGCTGCCGATAATTCTTGATGGCGAAAACGCCTGGGAATTCTTCGCGGGCGACGGCTCGGAGTTCCTTGACTGCCTGTACGAGGAGCTGCTCAAGGAGAAGGTCACGACCACCACCATTTCGGACTATCTGCATGCGCACGGCGCGCAGAATAAACTGACGAAATTGTTCCCGGGATCATGGATAGGCGCGAATTTCAATATCTGGATGGGTCGACCTCAGGATCATAAAGCATGGAAGGTGCTTAAGGACTTGAGGGAAAAACTGGTCGAGAAGAACATAACCGATCCCGCCGTTTGGGATCGGTTCTATATTCTAGAGGGCAGCGACTGGTACTGGTGGTTCGGCGACGATTTTTTCTCGGTCACCGGCGAAGTATTTGACGAGTTATTCAGGCTCACTGCGATCTGGATCTATAACCGGATCGGCGAGAAACGCCCGCACGAACTGTTCTCTTCGATAAACACCCAGGATGATACACTTTCGCAGCCGCCGATCGACCGTATAAAACCCGTGATCGACGGCAGGGTTACGCATTTCTACGAATGGTTCAATGCCGGCCGCGCCGAAGTCAAACGGATGGGCGGCACCATGCAGCGTTTTGCCGGCTTGTTCTCGGCGATCCACTATGGATTTGATGAGCGGGCGGTCTACGTCAGGTGCGATGTTATAAATCACGACATCGGTGCCTATCAATACTCGATCGATTTTTACAAGCCAAAAAACCTGAAGATCACGCTCGATGACGCCTGCCCGGCAGCGGTGGTGTTCAAGGTTGGTGAGATCATCGAAGTATCGGTACCTTATGAGATGCTCGGTATCGATGCTCCCAGCCGTGACCAGGCGCAAGGCGGAAAGGGCGAGGCCGGGATCGTGGAATTCGTGGTTCGGGCACGCGAGAAAACAATTGAACTTGACCGGACGCCACTGTTGAGGTTCAGCCTTTCTTTGAAAGAACTGGCACTACAAAACTGGAGCGTTTAAAGAACTGATCGCCTGCGCAAAGTGAAGCGCCCGGCGATAATACGCCGGGCGCTTTTTTTTCTGCTCTTGTGTTATCCAGTTATCGCGCCAGTATCAGTTTTTGGATCATCTGCTCATCACCGGCATCCAGCCTGCAGAAATAAACACCGCTGGCTACGCGGTTACTCTGTTCATCGATCCCGTTCCAGACCGCACTGTATGTGCCTGGCGCCTGGTTTGTATTGACGAGCATTTTAACAAGCCGCCCCTGGATATCGTAAATCGCCAGGTTAACGTTTCCTGTTTGCGTGACCTGGTATGAGATCCTGGTCCAGCCATCTGAAGGATTGGGTTTGGCCGTGAACATGGTCTTAAACCCGGTCGTCTTCTGCTCTTCAGCGCCAACCATGATGTTCCATCGAGACATGCCGCCACCGTCGGTGCCGACAAACAAGTAGTTATTAGCATAAATGCCCAGTGATGTCGTATTGACGTTCACAAGACCGGTATTCATCAGTGTCCAGCCGCCGCCGCCGGTCGTGCTCTTGTACACACCGGTATAGGTCGCCGCATAGATCTCGTTCTCATTGGTCGGATTGATCATGACGTCATACACGTTCGTGCACCCAGTATTGGTCCAGCTCGAACCGGCGTTGGTAGATTTGAATACGCCGGACGATGAACCGGCATAGATGGTGTTGGCCTTGGTCGAACCGATCCTAATATCATTGATAGTTCCGCTCAACCCGGTGTTCGACAAGAACCATGTGCTTCCGGCATTCGTGCTCTTGTACAACGTCCCGTTGTAGCCGCCCGCGTAAACGATATTGGAATTCGTGCGGTCGACCCTGAGCGCGTAGCACATGCCGTAAGTCGTGGTCAGGGTATCACGGTGCCAAGTCGTGCCAGCGTCGGTCGTTTTTGAGACGGCCATCACATAAGTATACACAAGGGTATCGGGATTATACACGTAACCGCCGCTGTATAATACCGAACTGTTATTGGGATCCATGACCAACGCGCCGCCGTCAGTATAATAGCTTTCTAAGGCTGCTGACCAGACGGACCCGCCGTCTGTGCTCATATAGAGCTCAGCGTTGCCTCAGCCAGACCCCTCTAGTGCATAGACGATATTGGGGTTGGTATTATTTACTGCGAATTCGCAGATATTACCGCAGCCTACCGGCGTGGGCAGGATCGACCAGCTCGTGCAGCTGTTGGTCGTTTTGTATACGCCGACTTCCTTGAACGATGTGTAGATCGTGGAAGCGGACGAAGGCGCGACTGCGAAACTGCCGATCGAGCCGATGTTCAGGTTGTTGTTAGTGTCAAACCAGCTCGAGCCGGCGTCGGTGGTTTTGAAAATGCCCTTATTGTCTCCATAATACGCGACCTGGGTACCGGTATGGCTCATAGCGATGAAGTAAGGATAAGACCCCTGAAAACCGGTTGATGCGGTGGCCCACGTGACACCCGCGTCGGTCGTCTTAAATATATCAGTATAGCCAGCCGCATAAGCGACATTGGGCGAGGCACTGCTGACCGCCATGCCGTAGTTATAATAATGGGTGCTGGTCTGGGTCCAGGTTGCGCCGGCATCGATCGAGCGGTAGATTCCTGAATAGGCACCGGCGTAGACGATGTTCGGATTCGTGGGATGAACCGCGATGGAATTGATGTAGTAGGCGGTGGAGGGGATGCCGGTCGTAGTCAGGGTCCAGTTCGTGCCGCCGTTCGTTGACTTGTAGATGAGGGGAACATACGTGCTATTGTAATAGGAATACCCGCAGACATAGACGATATTGGGGTTCGTTCGGTTTATCGCGACGCCGTAGCCATAGGCCGAACTGTCATAAAGATACACGGTCGACCAGCTCACGCCGCTGTCAGTGCTTTTGAAGAACGCCATGCGCCATTTTACATTGTCGTACGCGTAGCCCGCGCCATAGATCGTCGATGGCACAAGATTATTGACGACCAAGCCGTAGGGGTAAGTGTTGGCGACATAGGTGCTGGACCAATTGGTCCCGCCATTAGTCGTACGATAAAAATACGAGCCGGTGCCAACATAGACCTTGTCCTGGTTAGTGGGATCGATCGCGCCGGAATACCCGTTGCCGCTGATCGAGCCAACGGTTGTCCATGTGGCGCCGCCGTTCGTGGATTTAGCGACCGCTGAAGGGTACGTGTATGAAACCGCGTAGACGATATTTTCATTGCTGTATGATACCATGACCGGGCGGATATAACCGCCATATGGCCCGACTGCTTCCCATGCTGCCATGCCAAAGGCGATAAACACCAGCAGAAATATGGGTAAAAATTTCATGCGCACTACACACCTCCTTGTATGTTTTTCGCGCCGTTTATTTCCTTCTATCGTAAACTTTTTATAGGGTATTGCAGCCTCCTTTCGTTATTTTGTATTATTTATCATTATATTCATTTTGACACTTAAGTATATTATAATTAAAATTGCCGGTTTGTCAAGGGGTAATCGATACCCCCTCAGGGGGTAACTGGGAGCATGTCTCTAAGAACCTCTTGACAACCGATAAAATACATATAGCATTATTATGTCATCTAAGTAATGATTTATTGTGTATGATGCATAAATTTTTGGAGCAGCTGAAAGGGAGGAAAAATGAAAAGCATGAAGATTAAAAATATAATGTGCCTACTAGTTATCCTGTTTGTTGCCATTCTTTACTCTGATACCATCACCCTGAAAAACGGTCTTAAGATCGAAGGCGAGCTGCTCTCCGTCACGGCTGATTCGGTTACGGTCAAGACATCAGCCGGTCAGATCAGCATCGCCGCCGCTGAGGTTGAAAAGATCGAAACGGCTGTGGCCGCGCCGGAAACTACATCCGTGGCGCCAATACCCGAAATGAAGGTAACCGTAAAAGATGAGGGCACTCCTCGATCTATAAGGCAGGTTGGTTACGGCTGTCTGGGCGGTGTTGTTGGCCTGGCCGCCGGGTCGTTAATCGCAATGCAAGACGATGACTGCATGGGCGGTGGAGAACTAATAATGGTATCAATAATCGTGGGGATCGTATTGGGTGCCGTTGTTGGCGGTATATACTGAACCTGAAAGTCATACTCTAATCCAAACAGCTTAAAAGAACAAACGTAGATAACCGTATAATGCTTTCAAATTTTATGTCAGCATGACATGATCTGTGCTCCTGTCTTTACATGGTCGAATATATCGATATAATAATGATATCAGGTTGTTGGGAATTTTAACGACCAAACTGAAAACATGGAAATAATCATTATCGCGCTTCTGATCCTGCTCAATGGTCTGTTCGCCCTGGCCGAGATCGCGTTTGTCGCGTCCAGCGAGAGCCGGCTCAGGGAGATCGCGTTCGACCAGGGCAATAAAAAAGCCCAGCAGGTTCTCGAACTTCGCAAGGATCCGGATAAGTTTCTATCGACGATCCAAGTCAGCATAACCCTGATCGGCGTCATTGCCGGCGCGTACAGCGGCCTGACTCTGGCGGGCGCTCTCAGCCGGCTTATCGTGCATATCCCCGTGGCGTTCATCAGCCATTACGCATACCTGATATCACTGGTCCTCCTGGTGCTGGTCGTCACTTATTTTACGATCGTATTCGGCGAGCTTATACCCAAGACCTTTGCCCTGCGTAACGCAGAGATGCTGATCATCCGGCTGGTCAATATCATCCGGGTGTTTTCCATACTACTGTACCCTTTTGTCGCGATTTTAAGTTTTTCCATAAAATTGTTCTTCAAGATCGCGGGCATCCCGAAAACTGCCAAAGACCAGGAGCTTGACATGGTCAAGCAGATCCTGGGCGCCACGAGAGTGGCTGTGATCGAGCACAAGATCGAGAAAGAGCAGGAAAAGATCATCAAGAACGCGATCCGGATCAACCAGATAAAAGTCCACGAGATCATGGTCCCGAAGGAAAACATCAAGTATCTTTACTCGGACATGAGCCTCCTGGACGCCCTGCTTGAGGCGCACGTGCACCAGCATACGCGGTACCCGGTGCTGGACAAAAAGACAAACGAAACGATCGGCTATATCAATTTCAAGGACATCATCAACGTGCTCAAATTCAACCCCCGCGAGCCGTCGCTTTTGTCTATTTGCCGGCCTTTAATAAAATTTAATGACCAGGAATACATCGTCGCCGCGCTCAAGACCATGATCAGGAATTTCCAGCATATCGGTCTCGTTACGGACGCGAAGAAGGAAACAACCGAACTGGGTTTGATCACGCAGGAGGACATCATCGAGGTGCTGGTCGGCGATATCAGCGGTGAACTGGACCTTATGCCCGATTACTTGTACAAGATCGCCCGGGACCGTTATATTGCCGGCGGCAAGATAAAACTGTCCGAGCTGAATTCCAAAGTATCATCATCGATACCGGTGTCGACACCAGACCAGGATATCTCCCTGAATGATTGGCTCCAGGAGCAGCTGGATCACAACGTGAAGACCGATTCCCGGGTCAGGGCCAACGGCGTGCAGTTCATTATCAAAAAGCTCCGTCATTCACAGATCCATGAAGTGATCATCGATTTGTCAAAATGAACTCAAATGCATATCCACTTAATTCACCTTAAATACAAACCCCTCTTCTTCCCCCTTTTTTAAAGGGGGAAGAAGGGGGATTATAATCAGAAATCGTAACATTCCGCTGAATGTGACAGAGTAGGTGGACTGAGTGGATAAGCGTTTAGACGTATTTAAATATGTTGTTGCCAGCAGTTTATTTACCGAGCAGTTTCAGGATTTCCTGCGCGTTGATGTTGCCAGGGTATAACTGCAGAGACCTGTTATAATATTTCACCGCTGAATCAATATCACTGTTTTGCATAAAGGCTTCTGCCAGGTTATCGGGTGCCAGGGCAGAAGCTGGGAATTCATCGGTCATCGTCCGAAACGCTCGTATCGCCTTGTCAATCGAGCCGGTCCACAGCAATTGCCAGGCCACAAGGGAGAACTCATTTTCGGAAAAACAATATCGAGCCCCGGCATTTTTCCGGAAGGTCTTGTATTTCTGGATAGCTGTCTCGCCGTCCTGATCCAGCAGTAATTTTTTCAAAACCAGCGCCGCCGACCGCGCGCTGTCAAGTTCAAGATACTGTTCTTGCAGTGATCCCTTGAGATTTCCCAGGTCGCTGCCGGACAGATCTGATTGTCCATGGCCGGTTATGACATATTCCACGCCCGAACCATCGGTCAGTATCCGGTCGATCGCGGCGATCACTCGCGGGATGTCGTTTATAACGTTCACGCTGAAAGAAAAACTGCTGCGGCTGGAAAACACGTCGCCCGAAAATAACATTTTTTGTTCCGGGATAAAAATAAAGATATCATTGTCGGTGTGGGCGTTCCCGCAGTAAAAGAGTTTAAGCGTCATATCGCCGGCATCGAGCGTCACGCTGTCGGTAAATGTTCTGCCGGGCGGAGTCACCGAGTAATTATCTTTAAGGTCTCGGATCAGCATTTCAAGGCTGCGGATATCGGCAACGAGCGCTTTTGCTTCGGTCGATTTTTTGTTCAGCTTCTGCGATCTGTTTTTATAAAGCGATAGCCGGTGTCCGAGGGACGAGATGGTGGTAAGCGCTGTCGCCGGATTCCGTTTCAGGAACTCGGGACATTTTTTATGACCGATAATGATCGATCCCGGGAAAACCTGGTTACCCGAAGCGTGGTCCCAGTGCCCGTGGGTATTAATGACATACAGGAAATCATTTCTTTTAAATTCTTTTTTTATGATCTTCTTTATGTCTTCCATTATCCCGGGCGAGCGATTGGTATCGATGATCACCAGGCCCTTGCTCGCCGCAATGGCCGCGACGTTTACGCCGAGACAATTGCAGATGATGACTTTGTCATTGATCTTGCGCACCTTGACCGGATAAATACCCTGCTTTTGGCCATAACATGCGAGCGCCGACAACACGATCAGCAAGCATGTCATTACCAGGGTTTTTCTACTCAATACCATGATATATTTTAACCAGCCAGAAAGTATAATCAAGGGTTGTTTAGGGTTCCATTCTACACATCGCCTCTCCCTTGATGGGAGAGGGTTAGGGTGAGGGTGAAATTAACACAGCGCAGTCTATTTTAGTTGGTTGCGTAAGCTTTGTGGATTAAGGCGACATGTAACAGAACAGCTGAAGGGGGTTATGCGGTCTCCACTTCCTCAATTCCTCTCCCTTCAACATCGCCAAAACCACCCCAAGCTTTTCCTCGAGCGTCCAAATCTTGCGGTTCATCGTAAAACTCCTTTCCAAGCCCGCAAGTATACCTTATATTCATGTCCAAGTCAAACGGGGAGCATTCCAAACCCCCTTCAGGGGAGAGTATAAAAATGCATTTAAAATTTGTACAAACCTGTTAGTGTAAAACCGACACTTATCGAACCCAGCGTATGTTATCGGAAAACTCTGGGGGATCCGAGGCCTCCATGAGTGTTTTTGTGGTGTTCAAAAACCGAATGGAGAGAAGTCCCGCATTTGTAAAACAAACTAATGAGTATGCGGGATGCTCAATTTTTCAGCCAAATCCAAAGTCGGATTTGGGAAAAATTGGCAGGGGATATGCCCCAGATCATTAATAAGTTACACAGCCTATTCGGTCCTGGTAGCATAAAGAGATAAATAGCAGCGTTTAGTATAAGAACAGCTGGAGGGGGATTCAAGGCATCCGAAAAGTATTGTTTCGTCCAAACTTTTTGGATATAAGGGGGATATGCCCCCTTATGCCGAGAGGGGGAGTCGAACCCCCACATGCCTTGCAGCACTGCGGATTTTGAGTCCGCCGCGTCTCCCAGTTCCGCCATCTCGGCGACTAAAGTTAATTACAAACGCATCAACAATACGTTACGCATATTCCGGCGGACTACAAAATCAAGATTTTTCCCCGCATATATCAACGGGGATTTCCGGCTCCCTAAAAAGCTGCGGAGCCTTCAAGAGTCCGCCGCGTCTCCCGGTTCCGCCATCTCGGCGACCATATTTGTCATTCCGGACTTGATCCGGAATCCATCTTTCCCTTTCCTCTCCCTTGATGGGGGAGGTCAGAGTGAGGATGAAATATTATATTCAATAAGTAAACTATGTCAACGAATCAAACGATAATAACGATCATGACGTTCTAAACGCTTATCGTCATTGCGAGTCCGCTATTTCTTTTGGTGGACGAAGCAATCTCATCCGTCATTCCCGTGCCAGCGGGAATCCGCTTTTTTCACCGATCGCTTGACAACTACGGCAATACCATTATAATCTGCCGTGAAGTTGCTGGAGGCACGGAGGTCCGAATGGCAAAAATCGAAGCGATCAAGCAGAAAATAGAAAAGCAGAAATCTTTTATCATGGAGCGATACAACGTTAAGAGTATTGGCATATTCGGTTCATATGCCCGCGGTGAAGAACGAACAGACGGTGATATTGATATTCTTGTCGAGTTTCAACAACCGATAGGGATTTTCGCTTTTATGGACCTGGAGGAATACCTTACTGTCCTGATAGGCATCAAGGTCGATCTCGTTTCCAAAAAAGCGCTTAAGCCGCGAATCGGCAAGCATATACTGCAAGAGGTAGTCTACGTATGACGTTCAAGGAATACGGCGATTATGTCCAGGATATTCTGGACGCCATACTGGAATTGGAGAGTTTCACGCGAGGATTAAGCTTTCGCGATTTCGAGGGCGATAAAAAGACAGTCAATGCGGTAATAAGAAGCATGGAAATCATTGGTGAAGCGGCAAAAAACATACCATCCACAATAAAAGATAAATATCCGGATGTCCCGTGGAAAAAAATGGCAGGTATGCGTGATAAACTCATTCATGAATATTTCGGCGTCGACCTGGACATTGTCTGGGATTCGGCAACCAAGGAAATACCTGCTGTGAAACCACTGATTGAGAAAATTCTAAAGAAAATGAAGTAGCGACGCTAACGAGCCGCCCGTCCTATGTTCCGCCACCGAGTAGCGTCAGGGGATCTTTTTCTGGTTAACGGTTAACGCCTGCCCCGGCTTTAAGCCGGTATCTGCTGTTTTATCACTGCAATCGAATGCGTAGCATAGCAATCTCATCTTCCATATATTATTCGAGTGAACGCTGTGCCTGCCCGCCATGGTGTATGGAGGGAATCGAAAACTACTTTATTTCTCTTTTCTGTCATTCCCGCCCGTGTTTCCGCAGGGGTAAACTTGTCCCCGTAAAAACGGGGAGCGGGAATCCAGTATGCGGTCATATCGTTGTAAGATATTTAGGTTAACGGTTAACGCCTGCCCCCCCCTGCCCAAAGACGAGCTGCCCCGGTTAAAAAGTCAGCTAAAAAGCATGTTGCATAAAGAAGCAAATAACCTCTAAGTATATGACGATTTTTGCTTTTAATTGACCCCTGCTATATTGCCATCCAGCCAGCACCAGATTTGTTCTGGCGAGCCTTGGTTTATACAATGGGTAAAAACTTGACTTCCCCTAAAAACCTCTTATAATATGGCAGTGAGGAAAGGTAAAAATGTCCGATTACACAGAAACATAACAAAGAAAAAACAAGATAAGAGAGGGGGAGTGAAAATGAACGTATTATTTAATACAAGAAATTTGACTTCGTTGATTCCATTCATAGTTTTAATGATGTTAAACTGCCAACAAAATAAGACAGTTGAAGAAAAAAAATTATTCCCTATTTGCCAAAATAATCATTGGGGTTTTATCGACGAGACCGGTAAAATTGTCATCGTTCCGAAGTTTAATTTTGCCGATGATTTTTTTGAAGGATTAGCACGTATTGAAATCGACCATAAGTGGGGCTATGTTGATAAAACTGGCAGAATTGTCATCGAACCTGAGTTTAATGGTGTCGATAATTTTTCTGAGGGATTTGGAGAAGTCAGGAAAGATTTTAAAAGTGGTTATATAAATAAGACTGGCGAGTATGTCATCAACCCCCAATTTGACCAAGCCGGAAGGTTTAGTGAAGGTTTAGCAGTAGTTCTGATTAGTCAAAAGTGGGGCTATATTGACAAGTCAGGCAAATTTGTTATTGAACCTCAGTTTGAACGTGCTGATTTGTTTAAAGAGGGGCTGGCAATGGTTATGATTCATAACAAATGGGGCTATATAAATAAATCCGGCAAATTTGTTATTAAGCCCAAGTTTAAGCATTGTCTGTTTTTTTCCGAAGGAATGGCAATGGTGTGGTCAGGTCATAAGTTTGGTTTTATTGATACAACTGGCAAATTTATTATCAAACCCAAGTTTGACGGTGCTCTATATTTTTCTGAAAGTCTTGCAGTGGTCAGGGTAGGTGATAAATATGGTTATATAGATAGGTCTGGCGAATTGGTGATTAAACCCCAGTTTGACCTCGCTTTTCCTTTTTCTGATGGTCTGGCAACAGCAAAGATAGGTGATAAGTGGGGTTATATCGACAAAACCGGGGAATTTATCATCAATCCCCAGTTCGATGAAATCAGAAGTTTTTCCGATGGATTGGCAAGAGTCAAGATTGACAATAAATGGTGTTACATTGATAAAACCGGAAAATTTATTTGGAATCCCACAAATTAAGAGTGAATACTGTCGTCCAGACAGCACCAGATTGCCCAGGTTGGTTGAAAAACCATAAGGGATAAAACACTATTGACTGATCTTGAAATTATTATATAATGTCGTGGTGTGAGGATATGGTATGGTATAAGATTGAAAAATGTCCAACAACTTATTGTCAATATGTCCGATTCACGCTGATACATAACACGAATCCCGAGTATACATAGAATTATGAATGAATTCACAGAGATATTTCGTCATCAGCAACCCTTTGTGGCTGACATGGTTTTCAATGTATTACGGGAAGCAAAAATCCCGTGTTATAAGCAGGAAGGTGCCATTACCGGGCTTCTTCAAGCATTTCCTGTTTTTCCTGTTGCCTATCCTGGCATAGAATTTATTATCTTTGTTTCAAAAAAACATTTTGGAGAAGCAAAAGCAATTGTCGAAAAGTTACCTGTTGATCAAGATTTTATGAAAATTAACTGGGGAATAATGCCCTTTAGGAAAAAGAGATGGACTATATTTTTGTTTTTATTGCTAGTAATAGGACTGCCATTAATTTTGACAATATTTATTTGGTTATTTGGAAGATAATCATATGTTGACAGTTTTAAATTATAACAAAATCGTAACAAAACAACTGTACTATTAAGATATCAATGATAGTGGATTGGGATCTGTTTTTAAGCCAACCCCGATTCTTTTTATGTGTCGGATTTCCCGTTCTTAAATAACTATTTATATGAAACGGGATTATAATGTGCCGTCAATAGATCAAAATAGACTCCACTAAGCGTAATTACCAAACATCTTTATCAAAATTGAAGATTGAAGATTTGACCCCATTGTCTCCTTAACGATCACAACGCTCTAAACGATCTGAACGTCTTGTTCTACTTCCTCAATGCCAATTGGGGAATATATCCAAAAAAGCGCCGTTATGAGTAAGATTTACAGGCTCGGAGCCGTCGGCGTTCATCACATAGATCTCATTGTTGCCGTCTCTCATTGATGTAAAGGCTATTTTTGAACCGTCGGGCGACCATGCAGGATAATGATCGTCAGCGCCATGTTTTGTCAAATTCGTTTGATTTGAACCATCGGTGTCCATTACGTAGATCTCACTGTTGTCATCCCTCCATGAAGTGAAGGCGATCTTTGTGCCATCCGGCGACCAGGATGCAAAATCTTCACCAACCGGGTGATTGCTCAAGTTTGCTTGACCGGAGCCGTCGGCGTTCATCACATAGATCCCGACGGTGGCATTCCTTGTTGAAGTGAAGACGATCTTTGTGCCATCGGGGGACCAGGAAGGAGAAAGATCGGCGCCAGTACTGTCGTTAGTAATATTTACCGGATCGGAGCCGTCGGCATTCATCACATAGATCTCATAATTACCATTCCGGTCAGAAGTAAAGGTGATCTTTGAACCATCGGGGGACCAGGAAGGATAGATATTACTAGCACTATCATTAGTTATATTTGTCTGATCGGAGCCGTCAAAGTTCATGATATAGATCTCGCTGTTGCCATCCCTCCATGAGGTAAAGGCGATCTTCGTGCTGTCCGGGGACCAGTCAGCGTATCTTTCGTCCGCGTCATTATCAGTTAATCGTATTGGATCAAAGCCGTCGGCGTTCATGACATATATTTCACAGACACCCGATTTATCTCGATCGGAGCAAAAGACAATCCCGTGGTTCAACGGCTCGTTTTTACGGCATTGAATAGTTCCGCATAGGATCAATATCGCACCGAGGATCAAGCTGATCAGCTTCATTCTATCTCCTTGAGTTTATTATAATAGACCACATGATGATGTCAACACCGAAAAAATGCCGGTCTAAACGTTCTAAACCATATAGAGTTCTCATTGACTTTAACGAAGCGGGGGTTATACTTCTCATGTTTTTATGAACGACCAGCCCGCGATCCCCGATCATGACCTGCTGCAGCGCATCGTCCAGCGCGACGAAAGCGCCTTCCGGCAGTTGTTCGACCGCCACCGCGACCAGGTGTTCAACCTGGCGTACCGGTATACGGGGTCGTCTGCGGACGCCGAGGAGATCAGCATGGATGTTTTTCTCAAAGTGTACAAAAAAGCCGCTTCTTTCCGGCGGGAAGCCCGGTTCACCACCTGGCTGTACCGCATCACGGTCAATACCTGCCTTAATTTCAAGCGCCGAAAAAAGATCATGACTGAATCGCTGGATTTTGTGCAGGAGCCGGCGCCCAGATCAGAAGAACCGGAGGAGATATACCGCGGAAGGAAAAAAGCGGAACTGGTCCGTAATGCCCTCGATTCCTTGCCCCCCAAACAGCGGATCGCGTTCATCATGGGAAAGTTTGACGGGTACTCTTATGACGAAATTTCGAAGGTTTTAGGCATTTCCGCCAACGCGGTCGCCGCCATAATGCACCGGGCCAAGGAGCAACTGAAAAAGGTCCTGCAGCCTTTCAGGCTCAAAGGAGAATTATGACAGAATATCAACCGGCAAAGTCATGCGTAAGAACGGTGTATTATTTGGCGTCTAATTAATAGGACCAAAAATGAATTGCCAACAAGCCAGATCATTGATTTCCAGATTCCTCGACCGGGAGTTGTCGGAAGATATTTTACGCGCTTTTGAAGACCACCTCGCGGCCTGCCCGGCTTGCCGGCAGGAGACCGAGGAACTCCGGTCGTTGCTGAAAATCATTGAAAAACCGGCCGACGTGCCGGCCCCGACTCGCTTATTCGCCCTGATCCGCGAACGCCTGCCGGATCATAACCGGATCCGCGCCATCCCCTGGTGGAAGCCGGCCCTGGTCCCGGTCCTTGCGGCGGCCGCCTTTATTCTGACCGCTTTTGCCAGTACTGACCTGATAACGCGGATCATTGCCCCGCCGGCTAGTCCTCAACTCCAGGTCACGTCCGCGACTATGGACCTTTCCGTGTTTCATGATGCGCCCCAAACTACCCTGGCGGGCGCGTACAGCCAGCTTACCGGCGAGTGACCGATATGAAATCCAAAATCTTGTTAACTTGCCTGCTTATTATTTCCCTTGGCATTAACACTGGAGCCATAATCGTGCTTATGAAGCAGGCGCGATCGCAGAAGGATGTTCAGTATGGTTGGCGCTGTTCGGCCATGCGTGGGGACTATCACCTGAGCCAGGACCAGGCCGAGGTTCTGGAAAAGAGCCGCCTGGAAATGGTCGATCGAACCGCGGGGATCCGGAATGAACTGCGCGCACACCGCCAGGCCCTGCTCGATCTATATCGGCGGGATACGGTCCCAGAACCAATGCTGGACAGCTTGCTGGCGCTATTGGTCATTGACCAGGTTTCCCTGGAAAAGGAAGTTTTTCGACATATGTGCGACGTTCGGAACCAGCTGGATCCTGCGCAGCGTGAGATCCTGTACCGCCAGGTGACGGAAGAACTATGCCCGGCAATGGAAGCGGGCTGTATGAATGAATGTCAAGAACAGAATAAATAATTAAATAAAAGGAGATAAACATGAAAAAATATGGACATATTCTGATGACGGTCGTGATCGTGGCGGGCTTGTTAGCCACCGCGCCGCTCTTCGGTCAGTGCCCGATGGCAGGTAACAAAGGTATGCCAGCCGGAAACGCCAAGGGCGTGCCAATGCCGGCCATGGATTTGAGTGCGGAGCAGGAAAAGCAGATGATGGACCTGAAAACCACCATGCTCAAGGAAACAGAACCCCTGAAGACCGACCTGAAGGTCAAGGGCATAGAACTCATGGAGCTGTGGAAGGATGACAATCCCAACGCTAAGAAGATCCTGGTCAAGGTGCAGGAGATCGGCGGCTTGAAACTCAAACTGCAGGAAAAGATGATCAACCACAAGCTGGCCATGATGAAGATCCTGACGCCAGAGCAGAAGACCATGATGAAGGGGATGATGGGCATGGGCTGCGGTGGTTTTGACTGCTGCGATATCGGCGAGAACTGCGGCATGATGGGCGGCATGGGCTGCGGCAAGGGTATGGACGGCGCCAGTGGTTGCGGCGGGTGCGGTAATTAAATAATCACACAGGAGTAAACTCGGGGCGGGCTCTATACCCGCCCCCCCTTTTTGTATCAACGCTAAATATGTTATAGCGGAAGCCATTCGTCCGTCATTGCGAGGAACAACGTGACGAAGCAATCCCATCTGTTTTTATATAACTTGATTTTGATCAAAAGCGTTATATAATAAAATAATAAGAAGGAGCGATAATGAGAAAAACCAATAAAGTTAAAGTCAGGATCAAATCCATTGAAGGCAAGTGCCCGATGAAATTCAAAGCCGGCCGAACTTGGGTGATCGACAAGACGACTCCGGGCGGCATGTGCCAGAGCGCCTATCAGGCCATATTTTCAGCCCTCCGTATCTTAAGATTCGGCGGTTCCCAGCCCTGGGATAAAAAGAAAGGCATGACCCATGTCTGTTGTCCCGATCCGGAAAACCACGTAGTATACGAACTTAAACGGATCGGAAAAAAGTAGGACTATCAAATGATGATAATTCTCTTGATCGCCGGTGGAGTAATATTAGCCTTTATTGTCCTGGCTGTCCTTGATCATTTCAATATAACCCATATTTTTATGAAAGGCAGAGCTTCAGGAACAGCGGGCAACGCGATGAGGGCCGTGCAGGACGCCCTTGAGCCAAGCGCCAGCAAGGCGCATGAGTATATTATCGAACAGCAGGAGGAAAAGGACAAATCACAGGATAAGGCCGGATCAAAGAAGTGAATTTAAAAAGTAACAGCGTATCCTATATGAAGTTCACAAGCTTATCGTAGCACCGGCGAAAACATAACTGATTCAGGTAAAACTGTACACCGCTTCGACGTCTGACCCGCCTTCAAACACCGATCCGATACAAGTCGTCTTTTAAACCAGTCGGTTATTCGTTTTTACCGGGCAGCAGTTTTTTCGCGACCAGATTTTCAAATACCCGATTATATTCAACCATATCTCCACAATTCCTGCAGGATTCAGCAAAGCCAGTAATTGCCGATTCCAGCCGGTTTAAAAAGGCGTGCCGGCTATCCTCTGACCAGTTGTCATACATGCTTTTGAAGGGTATGCCGCGGCAGAGCCGGAAAGCGCGCCGGTACTCGCTCGTGGCAAATTTCCACTCGCCAGCCTGCGCATATGCCGCCGCGCGTGATAAGAGTTCATAAAAAAGTTCCAGATCGGTAGTGAAAAAAACATCCCACCGCAGGTATCCGCCTTTCATTTTAACAAGATGCGCGGGGATGCCAAGGGCCCTTCGAAGCCGGGAGAGCAGATGAGAAAGGTTCCTTGCCGGCTCTTTGCGGCCGGGCCAAAAATTTCTATACAGGCTTTCAAGCTCCTTTGACCGCGCTTTATTGCCTGCCAGATAAATGAGAAAAGCAGCATCTTTCGGCCGGAGATTCGATCCGGGCAGGGGTTTGCCTCGCCGGGCAATGTGCAGCCTGCCGAGGTAGCGAATATTATAGACAGGAATGTCAAACTGAAATACCGGCATGTGCAGGAACTGCTGGGGAAGACCGGTGTTTTTGCCTTTTTCCAGCAAGCGCCTGACCGGTTGAGGAAAAAATGGGACAAGACGCATGAACAAGCCAAGGAGCTTTTGAGTACGGGCGTATTTCAAGGCGACGCGGTAATTCCCGAGACTGCAGTTCCATATGGATTTCTGCAACAGGTAGATCAAACGCAAGCTTGGGACATTAAGAAGTTTTTTAGAAATCCTTGCGCGGCCGATAATCATCCGGCGCTGGTAATACTCCAGCTTAAGATCATATTTTTTCAGCAGCGGTAACACTTCCCTTAAAATTCGGGATGCCTCTTTTTTATCATCTGCCGCCTGGTGACAACACGCCTGGATCAGCGTGGCCGGATGGAGCAGCCTCCTGACGCCCTCTTTTTCTGCCCGGCCAAGGGTCTCGCTTGCTTCATCGATCGCCCTTCCGAAGTTCCCCTGGTCCAGATAAGCGCATGCTTTTATCATGCTCGTGCGGGAATGAAATCCCCAGTCCTCAAGCTTGCCGTTTTTTAATGACTCCAATGCCATTTGGTACTCACCGGATGTCGTATAGAATCCTGCCAGGTTAACATGGAGCTGTTGCTGGTAACTGGGAGCAGCTCCCAGGAGAGCCTTGCGCGTCCACTTGATGCTTTCGCGAAAATAACCGATCAGTGAATACAGGCCGCCCAGACCACCCATGAAAAAGTGCGGATCCTTAGCTCCGCGGATGATCTGTTTCATTTTTCCCGCACAGAGCATGGCTTTTTCTGTATGGAGCAGGCTTGCCTGCGCCTGCCCTTCAAGCATGATCATAATGAATCGCAGGCGCGCGTCCCACAGCCCCTTTGTCCGTTTTCGCATAAGCTTTAATAGTCCCAATACGTGCAGTGTCGCTCCCGCCCACATATGCGCATAGCACTCGGCAACGCATACCCAGAGCGATGAGTAATACAGTTTTTTTTTCTCCAGCTGACCGCGCAGCCTTTCTGCTTTCCTTATGTAAGTCTTTAAAGGGATCCTGGCGAATTCTATCTGGAGGCGGTCGACCCTTCTGCGTAAACTGAGCAGATGTTCGGGGATCTTAAGGATGATTTCGTTCTGGGGGAATACCGGCAGACCATTGATGATGTCGGCTGCCTTCCGGTATTTCCCTGCATCTACGAGCCGGTCTATCTCCCCGGTCAACACCGGCGGCATGACGCTGTTCAAGTATTGCGCGTACGACCGGGAGAGTTGTTCCTTGGCAAAACCGCCCAGGCCATAACGCTGCCATGTCTTCCATATGCTTTTTTGGGAGACAAAGATACTTTGTCCGCGAAGCAAATCCCGGGCTTTGCGAATAGTGATCGCAGGCCTTAATTCTTTGAGCGCAACTATCCTGGCATCAGTGGAAGCCGTGAGTTTCTTTGGATATTGCCCTTGACCAGCCAATCCATTCCAGCCGTGCTGTTCATATGCTCTATGCCAGCGGTGTATCGTATTTCTGTGGACCTTGAACAATGTGGCGGTCTGTTCAAGAGTTTTGCCGGTTAAATAGCATTCAAGCGCCTGTTTTTTTATGAACTCAGAAAAAGCCATTTTTCACCATTTATGGAAATATTATACAATTTTCTATCAAAATGTCAAGAAGCCGTCGAATAAACGCAGAATAGTGTGTATTTCCAATGGGTGGAAGCCCTTCGATCACGTCTCGCGCACACAAACTTTATTATATTGTAATGGAACAGGAGGTTTTTATGAAACCAACATATTTTAAGGTTGTCCTCGGCTTGGTATTTATAGCATTATGGGCTGCCGCGGCTTTTGGGCAGGGGGTACTGACCCATGACACTCTTTACGTCGGGAACGTGATCGGTGTTGCGGGACAGCATGTCATGGTGCCGATATACATCAGAACGACCGATTACTATCAGGGCTGGACCCTGCCGATGAAATTCGGGAACGGGTTATCGCCGTTGGTCTGCGATTCGGTAAGCTACGCCGGCACGACAATGGAGAACTGGGCGTGGAAAAGCAAGTTTGTTAATAACGGGCAGTGGGATGGCGTCCAGACGTGCGGCGCGACCGGTTTGTATGTATGGGCGGGAGATTCCATGCTTCCCGGATACTATCTTGCGCTCAAACTCTATTTTACTATTGCGGACAATGCCATACCGCAAACGATCGCCATCGATACAACGACGTGCTCGTTCGCGCAGGGCGGTCAGCAGAATAATTTCATTGTGGTCGTCCACACCCAGAGCTGGCGCACCATTGTTGTGCCTGGATCCATCACGGTCGGTATAATCGGCACGGAGGAGGTCAATAATAATTCCCGCATTACCAACATCGAGATCTTGCCGAGCATCGTAAAACGCGGGAATGCCGCGCGGATCAGATCGGCGGGAAAAAACATACCGTCAAGTCTCCTCCGAATATACGATGCCGATGGCAGAATGGTCGATCGCGTACGGTGCGGAGAATTGCGGCAGAGTGGAGATGACCTCTATTACTCAACGGACAGGCTGCCGAGCGGCGTTCATTTTATTGAAATTACCGACGGCGCGCGGACAACCCGGGCAAAACTGATCGTCGAATAAGTCGAATAATATGATAGATCATGGTCATGTAGCTTTAATATCGATCCGATAACGTCCATATGTAACGGCTGTTATTCGATATCAGGCTGGTATGTGAAGACCTGACTTGACATGCCGGCATCGCAGCATATAATAACATGCATACTGAATTAATAATAAATTAGATGCAAAATGACAATTAATAGGAAAATACCGGGTATATTGTTCATCGCATTGGTCCCCCTGTACGCTCAGTATTTGATCACGACGCCGGATTCGCTGTTCAATAACGGCGCCGATTATTTCATCGCAGTACACCCTGATTTCACGAACGCTATCACGCCGCTATGCCGGTTACGGGACAGCCTTGGTTTGCAGGTAAAAATGGCGCAGACCGACCTGATATATTCGACATTTCCCGATACCAGCCCGGCGATGTCGATCCGTCTCTGCATGGAACGGATCTACAATTACTGGAATCCCCGGCCTACCTACATACTACTGGTCGGCGACGCCCAGCGCGGCGGCGGCGCCAATGATTATGTGCCGGTAAAGACCTTTCCAAAATTCAACTATCCTTACACCGGCGGCATTACCCAGCATGGCGCCGACAACTGGTATGTAACGCTGGAAGGCAACGATTCCGTGCCGGATATGATCATCGGCCGTCTGGCGGTCAACTCCGCGGTGATGGCGCAGAACGTCGTGAATAAAATAATAAATTACGAGACCGGGGATTCAGCCGGACCATGGCAAAGGACTGTTATCCTGAATTCGTCAACCGACCGGCAAATATATGCAGACCAGTACATTGTAAACTTTTTCCAGCCGGCAGGCGACTCGATCGTAAAAATATACGAATCCGAGGGAAACACACCCAGCCTGCGCGCTCGTCATATCCAGGCGATCAATAACGGCGCAGCCATCATCATGCCTGCTTGCCATGGCGCCCAGCCGCCGGCATGGATCGGTGTAACTTACACCCTGTTCATGGGTATTGATATCGCGAGCTTGAGCAACCAGGTGTATCCCGTTTCGTTCGGCCGGGGCTGAACCGAGGGATATTTTGACAACTCCAGTTCGGAGTGTCTCGCCGAACAGCTGGTGGAATACGCAACCGGGGGCGCGATCGCTACCACGGCGCCAAATCCCTGCGGCACCCCGACCGGCCACCATTATCTATACGGGGAGATGCTTAAGAAGATATACGTTGAAAATGAACGCGTCCTGGGCCGGATCGTGTATGACGCGAAATGCCGCATCATCAGCACGTATTTCCCGGTCGATTCGCTGTACGGGCCGGCAGTCTTAAACAACCTGATCGGTGACCCGGCGCTGCGGCTGAGATATGCCGGCATTGTGGATATCAATGAAGGCCGCGGTGCAATACCGGTCTCCCGGGATATCCGTGTTCTACCCGGTATCTGCCAGGAACTGAAGGTTCCGGGATCTGCCGATGTTATAATCTGGAATGCGTCAGGCCGTTGTGTTTTCAAGGAACATAACGTTTCTGCCGGCAGGATAATCGATTTGCCGGCCGGCGTCTATTTTGTAAACTTGAATTTCCAGCGCGATCATGAAGTTCCCGACCAGCGCTATGGATCGTTAGAAAAAATCATCATCACCGGCTGTCAGTGAACCGCGGGCGGTCTGCTTGCCGACCAGCCGGCCGGGTTTTGTGATGTCACTTGACAATCCACAATGCCGGTAGTATAATATAGTTAATAAAAAATAACGGTAAACATGAATGCAAGGAGGCAGGAATGATAAAAGCGGGTGTCATAAAATATGTAATGCTGGGAGTCGTGATCACCGGCATGTTATGGGCGGGTGAGATCGTTCAGACCGTGAGTTTCTCGCCGGGAGATCTGTATTTCACCGCCGCTGACAACTACGATGTCGTTGACCTGAAAGGGTACCCCAGCGGTACCAAGCTTGGCGAGCCCAGGCTGCCAAGGGTCGTTCAAGCACTGGTAATTCCGGCCGGTGCTAATCCGGTATCAGTGGAATTGATCTCGGAAGAGGCAGCAGATATTCCGGGCACTTACAATATTCTCCCTACGCAACACGATGTGCCCTTGCCAATGCCGGGTAAAGTTTTTACCCCCAAGGTATCGAAACCGAATTCACTTATCTATGGATCAGAAAATAGTTATCCCGAAATAAATATCAGGCTGACCGGTGCCGGCACGTTGAACGGCTACCGTATCGCGCACGTGGAAATATACCCGTTGACGTACCAGCCTAAGAAACAGAAGTTGACACTGGTCACGAAACTGACATATCGTTTGACCTACAAAGAGCACCAGGTGGATGCCTGGATCCCGACCTTACTGCAGCAGCAGGTATCCGGACAGGAAGTCCGTTCGATCGTCGCCAACCCCGGGGCCGTTGATAAGTTCGCGCCCGAGGTCAGGCTTGGCATGGGATCGAGGGCATTGCCGCCGGGGAATTATCAGTACGTTGTGATCAGCGCGCCGCCCGTGGACACGGTTTTGCAGCGCCTGGCCAATTGGAAGACCAAGAAAGGCATTCCGGCCACCGTCGTCCTGGTATCCTATATCAACAGCAACTATACCGGCTATGACCTGGCAGAGAAAGTCAGGAATTTTATCATCGATGCCTATGCGACATGGGGATCAATGTATTTCCTGCTGGGCGGTTCAGGCGACTACAATTCGACCGGTCAGAACCTGGTACCGACGCGCAAGGGATGGTATACATCTGCCGGCGGTCCGGATGGCGATTACCTCCCCGCGGATCTGTACTATTCGGACCTGAATGGCAACTGGGACGCGGACGGTGATCATACCTACGGCGAGCTCAGCGACAATGTCAATATGTATCATGATGTCTATGTAGGCCGGGCATCGGTCTACACGGTTGCTCTGGCCCAGAATTTTGTCTATAAAGTGTTCAAATATGAAAAAAATCCGCCGACTGGATACCTGCGTAAAATGCTTTTACCCACGGCGATCCTTTGGTCCAGTTACGAAGAGCGTCCCATGCAGGACTCCATCGCCCGGATGACGCCAGCTGCGACCTGGACTGATGGTAAACTCTATGAGAGGAACGGCACCTTATCGCCTCAGCTCATGGTCGATTCAATGAATGTTGGTTTTGGCATGGGCGCCTGGGAAGGCCATGGGGATGAGAACGGGATCTACATGGGCAGTACGCCGTATTTGAGTTCCTCCGCTGCGGATGGATTGATCAATGGCGATAAAGTGGGCATTAATATCAGCATTGCCTGTATGACCGGCGGCTGGGACCTTGTTTCTTCGGGCCTTGATTGTTTTGCCGAACACCTGGTGAACCGGCAAGGCGGCGGTCTCGTAGCCTCGATGATGAATGCAAGATATGGATGGGGCGCGTATACCACGCAGTATGTCCCGGGTCCTTCCGAACGCCTGGACACTACGTTCTATGCGAAAATATTCAATGCCGGCATGTATAACATCGGACCGATATTGGCCGTGGACAAGGACGCCTGGGTTCCCTATGCTGATTCTGGTAATCAGTATGATATGACCCGCTGGTGTATCTATGAGCTGAACCTGTTCGGCGATCCTGAAATGCCGCTCTGGACCGATATCCCCGCGACCATGCAGGTCACATATAATGCCATGGTTCCGATGGGAACGAACAGCTTTACGGTAACGGTCAAGGAAAGCGACGGGACGACACCGGTCACGAGCGCGCTGGTATGCCTGGACGGCAAGAGCGACGCGGGATTATACGGGACCGGCAATACGAACGGCTCAGGCGTAGCGAATATCACGATCACGGCGATGGTCCCGCTCGACACGATGTGGGTCACGGTCACGAAAAAGAACCACTATCCGTACGAAGGCTATGCCATCGTCATCGACGCCGGCATGCCCGCAATGCCGACGGTGGTCAAACCGATGGATTTCGCGCGGCTGTCCGCGCTGAACCCAGTGCTGACATTCTATTCCACTGATCCGCAGGGCGAGCAGATCCGGTACTGCGTAAAATGGGATACCGACCCGACTTTCGCCAGTCCGGAAAGCTCGCTCACAGCCAACTACGCAAGCGGCGCCGTTGTAAATTTCTCATTCCCTTCCGATTTGACCAACGGCACGACCTACTGGTGGAAAGTGAAATGCTCCGACCCCAGCGGTTCCGGATATTGGACAAGTTATACGACCGCACGGTCGTTCACGGTCGACACCAGTCTGCCGGCCAACACCTGTTCATGGTTTCAGACAACGGCCGCGCAGTTCAGTTACAATACCTATAACGCGACGATGATCCAGGGGGACAGCGTGATCCTGGTGCCGTCGGGCGCAGTCGTTGTGGATACCATACAGGAGCAGTTCTTTGATGTAGCCGGCATCCCGTCGGGCTGGAGCGTGGTCAACGGCAACGGTGATTCATACATGTGGACAGTGGGCACGACCAGCGATCTTGGATCATATACGCCGCCGAGTTATGGAACGTACTACGCGTACTATTCGGATGACGACGCGGGCAGCGGCGTGATCAATAACAACGAGGAATTGCTCTCGCCCAAGTGGTATGTGGGAGGCATCACGGATGACCTGGAGGTTGAGTATGGCTATGGATTCCAGATATACCAGGTCGGCGAGAAGTACCGCTTGAAATTCCGCAAGAAGACCGGAAGCGGCGCCTGGACGGCGTGGACCGATCTTGTCGTTTATTCCAGCAGCGGAGCCGGCACCCAAACGGTCAGCCTGACATCGCAGCTGCCGTGCGATTCGATGCAGTTCGACTGGTTCTTCTCGGACAGCACCGCGTCGTCGCACTGGGGGTATGCGAACGCGGCGGACAACGTCGTCCTCAAGCGGACTTACACGCTTTCCAACGATTATGGCACGATGACAGGTATGGGCATCGATTACAAGGAACTGTCAAAGACCTTCAACCGGAACAAGTGGGGATGGATGGTGTTCCACAAGGCAACGGCCGGCGATTCGATCGGTCTGCAGGTCGAATACTATACGGGCAGCGCATGGCAATTAGTGCCGAACGGTACATTGCCGGGCAATTCGACCGGGTTTTTCAAGAACGCAGCGTATGATTCGGTCAATTTGTCCGGGTTGGACACGAACACCTATCGGAATATCCGTTTGAAGGGCACGTTCTACCGCAAGTCGTCAAAGGCTCCGACGAATCCTGCGCTTCTCGATTGGGAAGTCGGCAACCTCAACGGACTGGTAGGCGTGGCTGAGCAGAACGGCAGCATGCTGGTGACAAGCCTCGCGCTGTCGCCGAATCCGTTCTTTGGAAAGACAGTAATTAAGTATGTGGTAAGTAGTAAGGAGCAAAATGGGAATCCATCCCTCCGGATCTTTGACGCTTCCGGCAGGTTGGTAAAATCCTTTGAGCTACCTACTACCTACTCCGTACTACCTACTGATGTCATCTGGGACGGTTCAGATGACATTGGTCGTCGAGTTCCCGCTGGCGTGTATTTTGTCCGGTTTGAGGTAAACGGCGAGAAGAAGACGGAGAAAGCCATCCTTCTCAGGTAATACTCTTACCGCGATCACGAAGCATCATTCTCCATGGCGTTCCTCTCCCCCTTCGATAAGAAGGGGGAGAGGCTTTTTTAAACCCACAACTAACGATATAATATGGATATGTCAAGCGATGCAGTGATCCAGCGCACGCTGGGCAAGATCGGAGTAACGGTTGTCTTCGCGCTATTCCTGCTTCTCCTTACCACGGGCGCGATCTTTAAACCGCTGGTCACGGCCATTCTGGCCAGGGGACCGCATTACACCTCGTATTTTGAATTTATGTTTGTCGGTCTGGCACCGCTGATCCTGGTAATATTTTTCAGGGAGAACCTGAGCATGTACGGCGTTGGCAAAAAGGGGATCATCAGGAGTTTGACTCTTGGATTATCGCTCGCCCTGATTTACCGCCTTATCAGTCCCCTGCTCAGCCATACCGGCGTGGTCCTGGTTTATCGCAGTTTTGATCTCGCTTTTCCATTGAATCTGTATTATGCGTTGCTCGGTATTTTCGCCTATGGCCCGCTTGAGGCGTTTTTTGTCGTCTATCTTATGGTCAATGTGGATATTTTAGTATCGGTCATGACCGGTAAGCGATCGCCGAACACGTTCTTGGCCGGCGCGATCTTGGTCCCGGTATTTTTCGGTCTTTTCCATATCGTCACGACCGGAAATGTATCGAACGCCGTGCAGGTCGCGCTTTTTTCATGCGGCTATGGTTTGATCTATCGATACACCGGCAATTCCATCGGCCCGATGAGCGCCTGGACCCTTGCCAACGGCTGGGTCCAGTTTTTACTGGTTGGTTGTTTTACGTGAAGGTTATCGCGTTTTTATCGGATATCAGCGCAAGATTTGTACTTTACTCGTAATAATACGGTTATCCGTCTTAAGCACCACAAAATAAGCACCGCTGCTCAGTACCTGCCGTTCAAAGGAATTCAGATCCAGTGTAAACCGCAATTCGCCCGCATCCGCATGGCGGTTCAGGAGCGAGGCGACCTTCCTGCCGTCAGGAGCGTAGAGATCAAGACGCACGAACGCGGGGCTTTCGATATTGACCTTGATCAACGCCCGGTTTGTGATCAAATTGGGCGTGACGGAGAATCGGTCCTGTGCGGCCGACCGGCCTGAGAGTTCTTCAACATTGACGCCTGAAATATTGCGGCGCAGAAAGACCGACCCGTAATAATCGCAGGTAAGCATGTCGAGGTCACCGTCACCATCCCAGTCCGTAAAATTAAGGCGCGGCGGATTGCCGTTGAGGTAAGCGGAGGAATCGGGGTTGACCAGATAGATGTAATTCGTGAAGACCGGATTGGCGTTCGTGCCGACGTTCGCGTAGAAACGGACGTCGCTGTACCAGCCGCCCAGGATCATGTCTTTTTTGCCATCAAGATCCAGGTCCAGCAAAACGGGTATGGTGCGGTAATAGGTGGTCGGGCTGCCGTTGAACAGGACCGGTGTTGAATCCGTAAAGACCGGTGCCGCATTGGTCCCGACGTTAAGGTAGACAAAGACATTGCATGGCGAACCGATGCCCTCCTGTCCAATGAGCAGGTCTTTCTTACCGTCGGCATTGTAATCACAGACGCACGGCCAGGAATTATTCGCAGTCGTTATGTTGACGCCGTCGGTCTGGATATATCCAACAAAAGTGAGAGTGCCGGCAGCAAGCCGCCGAAAATACCGGAAGTAACCTAAACGCTCTCCGGTGATAAGGTCTTTATAGCCGTCCTGGTTCCAGTCGCAAACTGCGACCGTAGCGCCCTGGCATCAGCCGCAGCTCAGCGATATATCGACCCCATCAGCCTGCAGATAGCTGAAACTACCGAATGCCGGATTGTAGTTGGTCCCGGTATTAGCATAGAAGCGGATCTTCCCGGCATCGAACTGGCCCAGCAGTAGGTCCTGCTTGCCATCACTGTCCCAGTCGATCATGAACGGCGATGCGTTCCCGCCATAGCCGACATTGATCGGCGAACCGCCGGCCTGGATAGCAATGGGAGCATCGAATAGCGGCGTTACCGCGTGCAGGGCTGCTAAAGCAGCCATGAGAATAAACAAACAGAATCGTATCATTGAACCTCCTTTTGATTTTATATATTTTTTTTCATTACTTTATATGTTACCCTTAGTCACCGTAACAAAATTTATGTCAATATTATAGATAAAAATCAAAAATTGTCAATACCGTATTGACCTGAGTTCTCTCCACTATTACCATCGGCAGTTTCGAATTTTTTTCAATAATTTGTTGGTATTTTGCATGTTTTGTAGTGGCAGACCCTGGTCTGCGTGTCTCCAGAATAGTCGAGTCCCCTTCGAGTATTTTCAATAAACTCGACCACTGCCTTTTGACAACCTCAATAGGCATTATTTGTTAGTTGACGATCTGCATACTGATTATATGGCGTTTGATGGTGTTGTCGAAAAATGATACAAAAAAATGGAGAGGACCCAGCGTGGTATTCCGGGTACCCCAGGACGGGGAAAATAATCTATTTCAAGGATTAAAACAGATCGCGGAGCGTTAGTTCCAGTTCCCGGGTTTCACTGCCCCTGAGTATTACGAATTGGTAATGCAGGCCAGCCTTTTCCTTGAATAATTTTCTCAAGTCAAGGATCGTTCCATACTCGGCAACACCCTTCCCGGTTATCTTGGTAATAATATCGCCCTTCTGGAACCCGGCGTCAGCCGCCGGAGTGCCGGGCGTGATATAGGCGACCATGATCTGGTCGTCCGGATCGTACTGAATATGCAGCCCGCTTTTATCCTCGGGGAAAGTTTTTCCAAGATCTTCGCCCGGTTCAAGGATAAGCCTTTGCTGAGCGTAATCAAGATACAGCGCGAAATTCCTCAGCAGGATATTGCCGACATTACCGATGACCGTGGAGTGGCTGAACGCGCCGACGCCTTCTTCCTGCGGGATCCCGATCAGCGGGTTGAGGAAAGTATAACCTCCGATCTCGACGGTTGAAAACTTCGAAACGCGGATCGTCTGGCTGCCGCCGGCGCCGATCGCGACGAGGTCAATTCCGGTCCGGTTAAGGAGACCATGGTCGCGGGCAAAAGGGTACTGGAAATCGATGCTGGCCGAGCCGATATCGAGCCTCCATTGTCCGGTGTAAATGCTGTCCACGGTCATGGGCAGGCTGAACATCCTGTCCTGCAGAGGCGAGTCGATGACCTTACCGGAACCTGCGTAATCAAATACTCCGGGATCGTACAATGAAATTTTTTCGCGGGCGTAGTCGATCCTGGTCACAAAACGGGAAAGGAAGTCGTAACCAAGGATGCCGGCGATCTCCAGACCGAGGATCGGCTTGAAAATATCCCGGATGTTCATGGAGAGCACTTTTTGCGCGTTAAACTCGATGCCGTTCATCGCGTACGCCGGCAGGGTTACGTAATAAAGATCGACCGTTCCGGACGCGCCCTGTCCCTTGATCGGCCCCTCAAAAGAAAACCCCAGTCCCGCCGCGTAACCGGAATCGACGACCGTTACCGCCGCGCCGCAATCCAGCACCCACAACTGTTCTTTGTTGTTGATCGTGATCGGCAGGTAAACGTGATTCTCGATGAGCTGGAAAGGTATATCCGGGGCGCTGCTGCCGCTGGTAAAGCGGTAATCTTTCACGTCCTGCGCCGGCGGATCAAAAGAGATGCCTTCGAGCGGTTTGTTGTTATCGTAAGTCGAATATTCCATGATCTGCTTCTCGCCGGCCGGGGCGGTCTCGGTCACCTCTTTGAATGGCAAAATCAGCCCTTCTCCTTCAATGGTCCGGAAGTCGAAAAAAAATGTGGTTTCTTGAGAATTCGGTCTCTTGACGACCATTTTTATCAGGTAAAACGTAGCCGTACTGTAATAGTTGATCTGGGTCGTGCCGCTTACGGTATTTGCTATCGTGACCGCGTAGCAATCCTCGTCCATGACCTTGCTGACGCCGTCAAAGGTGAGTTTGAAATGCTGCGACTGAGGATCCCGGTACTCAAGGAGACTCATCAGCCTTTTTAGTTCGCGGTCCTCCAGCGTGCTTTTGTCGCGGTGGATCTGGATCTTGCCGTTTGGATCGACCGACCACCGGATCTCGCCATTGTCACCGGCGTAAGTTCTGATCACGCCCAGGTCCACCTCCTGCCGCCACATCCGGGGCAGGCGCTCCCACTGTTTTACGGTTCCCTTGAGGTCGGTGCCCGCGATCACAAGTTTGGCTTCTTTATAAACCGTCTTTATCCCCTGGATCTTTTTCAGCCCGCCGGTCGCTTCAAAATGCTTTTCCAGGATCTGATAGGGATCGTTCATGTCCGCGCCTTGATCAGGAGATCCTCCCGTGACCGCAAATAGCAGCGCCCAGCATAAGATCATTGGGTCCATGAATCCGCTGCCGAAAGGTTTTTCAAGACTTTTTTGCCAACCAGAAATTTGTACGCGGCGAGCGCGGCTTTCGCGCCTTCGGCCGCGGCGATAACGATCTGCTTTTCCACCACGTCGGTGGCGTCACCGGCACCAAAAAATCCCGCCCGCGCGGTCGAATTATCGCGGTTAACAGGGATCTCACGGTTGGCGTTCAAGGGCACGAGATCCTGCACCGGTGCCGTGTTCGGGCTCAGCCCGATCTCCAGGAAAACGCCGTTCACCTCGATATCCTCAGGTTTTGCACCACCGGCGGTCGAGATCCTCATGCCTTTAAGTTTCTCATCGCCGAGGAACTCCTTCACCTCGGTTTCATAATGGATGATTACTTTTTTCAATGCTTTTATTTCGTCTACCAGGGTTGGGTCTGCCTTGAATGAATCGCGGCGGTGCACGAGGTGAACCTCGCTGGCGTACATCATAAGATCCCGCGCCGCAGTGAGCGCGGAATTGCCCCCGCCGATCACCGCGACCTTTTTCCCCTTGTACAGGGGCGCGTCGCAGGTCGCGCAGAAAGCAATGCCGTGACCGACAAATTGGTTTTCACCCGGAATCCCGAGTTTCTGGTATTCCTTGCCCGCGCAGTATATGACCGTGTGGCCGGTGAAACTCTGTTCGTCCGCCGTGTTGACCGTGAATATGCCGTCTATTTCCGATACCTTTGATGCCGGTGAACCGATCTTTTCGGCAATGGGGAACTGCTCGGCGTGGAACTGGAATTGCTCGGCCAGCTCTTTGCCGCTGATGCCGGGCAGACCCAGATAATTCTCGATCACCGCGGTATTGATGATCTGCCCGCCCAGTTCGTCGGCCACAAGAAGAACATCGAGTTCTTTTCTTGCCGCATAGACCGCCGCGGACAAGGCGGCCGGACCGCCGCCGACAATGATCATATCATAAGTGTGTTTGGGATCGGCGGGGCGGACGTGGCGGTGTCCCTGGGCTTCCTGGATCGAAGCCCTTACTTTTTTATATTCGTCTGGTTTCAGATTTTTGAGGATCTCAAGATAGACCGATTCGACCGGTATCGCGCCGGTGAACGAGAATTTTTCGTTAATGATCGTTTTGGGCACTCCCGAGACATCGTAGCGCTGCGCCACTTCGGGGAATTCACCGGAGTCCACCGCGTCGGCGCTTATCTGGTCGCTGACCATTGCCAGTTGGAAAGCGGCGTGGACCGCGCGCGGGCAATAAGGACAGGTCAAGGTGACCATGACCTCGAGGTGCACGGGCTGGTCAATGGTCCTGATTATGGATTCGATCTCCGGCGACAGGCCCGAAGTATCGGTACTTACCATGATGATGGTTTCCACGAGCGACGAGAACTCATAGCCGGCGGTCACGCCGTAGAGCCTGATGCCGTGATCCTTGGTGCTGATGATCACGGTGGCGGGCGTTCTCGCGATGCCGTACTTGGCAGCGGTGATGCTGTCCTTGGCCATGTCGTAGACCGTGAGCGTGATCTTGCTTGACAGCGCGGTTATTTCCGAGAGTACCTGCTGCTGTTCCTGGCAATGGGGGCAGTCTTTTTCCTTGGTAAAGAAAATAATATTGACCGGCCTTGGCAGCTGCTCCAGCAGGGCGGTCAGGTCTTGCTTGGTCTGGGCATCGAGCAGTTCGGCCATGTCCCTGTAGTATAGCCATCAGGGGTTCATTGTCAATCCGCTTCCCTCTGTCATTCCCGTGCAAACGGGAATCCAGATTTTCTGCCTGCCTTAAATGATGACAGCAGACCAGATCATCAGGATATCCCACAGGGACACCAGTAACAACTTTTTTTCAAGGTTGTCAGCAGATCAATTAAAGGATTTACACCTGATAATCTGATGTGTGTACCTTGGGGTCAGATCTTTACATTATACATTTCGTTGATATGACTATTTCACTATTTCGCAATTGTGGAATCGTAGCCGGCGGTTGGATCACGGTTGTTCTCAGACTAAAAACCAACCAAACCGGACTGTCCTGAAAGCAGGTTTGTGAAACACAAATATTAGAATCAGGCTGAGATTGCTTCTGCCTAGCGGCAGATCGATGACAGTGATGAAGAAATAGATTACAGTGATAACGACATAAACACTGGATTCCCGTTTGCACGAGAATGACATAAAAAAAATGAGATTGCTTCGTACCAAAATCACTCGCAATGACATAGTCCGGGATGAGATTGCTTCCCCTCGTTCCTCGGGACACCAGCGTTGGAATTTTAAGGGTTGCCCCACAGGGACTCCATGTATTTTTATTGTTATATATAAGGTTGCGTACCAAAATCACTCGCAATGACATATTCCAGGCTGAGATTGAACCCTGGAGGTCAGATCTTTACTTTGTGCATTACCCTTTGCTTCAAATAACACACAATCTAATTTCTGTTCCCTTTTGATCAACTATTGACAGAGGCTTAATTCTAAATATCATTACATTAAAAGCTGAGGAATGACCCATGCCATTAGACGATTCGCAGGATGCCATACCCAGGCTGGTGTTCAGATGCTCTAAATGCTGGATGTCGTTGGGTTATATCGGTCCCGACGAACTGATGATCTGTCCACGGTGCGATACCGAACTCTACGTCGGTTATATGGAACCAAGAATCGTGGAGGGTGGAGCAAGAAAAACCAGCGAATATGATCAGCTTCGGTGTGCGCTGCGCGATAGTTTGAAGAACATGAAGGATTTTACGGAAATCGATTGTGAAGAGATCGCCGGACCCAACACCAGACATTTGCCGGATGCCGTATATAAAAACACCACCTCGGAAAATCTCAAACTGCTGCTCTACGAGATCGAAACATGCGATACGATGCTTGACGATGCTACCGTCAGCAAAAGCCGGTTATTTGCCATGACCGCCCTGAATCTCGGCGCCAAATTCCATATTGTCGTGCCGAGGAACTGCAACGGTCATAACGGCAAGGACTTGGTCAATGAAGTGTTGAGCAAAAACGATATTAAAGGAATTGATATTATCTGTCTATAGTTTTTGTGCCTGGTGTCGGTGAATGAAGCAAGCAGAGAATTAAACCTCCAAAGGTGTTGACAACCGAATAGATTTATATAGACTTCTAAATGTTATTATGACCGGTACGCCGCCGCTTGCTCAGTACAAAAAAGCCAAAAAACTCGAGGAAACGCGCAATGCGGTCGTTTATCTCCTGGAAGCCTCCGATAAAAGCAAATTAATTCAAAAAAAAGCGCTCGACAACTCGATCCAATTCAATGAGCTCATTTCACGGGAATATCGTATTCTGACGCAGTTTCAGCATCCGCATATCGTGCGCGTACTTGATTACGATATTGACAAGGAAGGCCGGGCTTTTTTCACGTCCGAATATATCGACGGCAAGCCTATCGGCGAGTGTTTCAAAGGATTTACCGAGGATTTCATCGCCGCTTTTCTGCAGGTCTTCGACGCGCTCGGCGCGTTTCATAACAAGGGTTTTATTCATTCCGACCTAAAGCCCGAGCATGTTCTGTACGATACGGTCCGAAAAAAAGCGACGCTGATCGATTTCGGCTTTGCCGGCATTGCCTGCGGCGATTCGCCCGGCGCCGGCACGATCGGGTATATAGCGCCCGAGGTGCTCAAGGGCATCGGGCTTGACCAGCGCAGCGATCTATATTCCCTCGGCATAATCATGTATGAAATTTTATCCGGTATCAAACCGTACAAGAATTTTCAGAAATTAGACCGCGTGCCTGAAGAGCTGAATTCTTATCTCGACCGCCTTATCGCACCCGAGCCTTATCTCAGACCGGCTCTGCCCGAGTTGCATGAGTATTTCAGAAAACAACTCCCCAGCGGCAAGATCGAGTCGATGAAGTATGACGTCGACATCCCCGTCACCGGCTACGTGGAAAACCCTGAAATAAAAATGAGGACGGATACCGCCGCAATAATAAATCCTTTCGTTATCTGCGGCGACACCGGCGCCGGCAAAACGCGCCACTTAAGGGAGATAAAGTACAGGCTGCAGACAAGGGGCTGGCAGGTCCTCTGGCATATCGGCAAAGGAAACATCTCGCTCCTGGCGGCGCTCAGGGATTTCCTCGGTATCCCGGATGATGATAATAGCCGGGATTATCATCCTCAGAATAAGATCCAGGCTTATGAAGAGATCAGGCAGGCAATAGCTGAGTACGCTTCCCGTTCCGGTTTGGGGATTCTGGTCGATGATCTTGAGGATTGCAGTGATTTCGAACTGGGTTTGCTGCGTTATATCGGTCTGGGAGCAGCCGGTTCTAACCTGCTGGTCGCGGCAAGCGCGAATACGGTCGGAGACATAACATCGGAGCGCGTCAAGCAGACAAATTTCGACATGATCGGCCTGGAGCTTTTCTCGATGCCCGAAATCGAACAGCTGCTCGCGAAGACTTTTTTCGTCATCGAGATTCAGCCGTCGGAAAGCGGTATCCATGAATTCGCCGGATCAATTATGGATATGACCAGCGGAAATCCGCTTTTTATTGTCGAAACGTTTAAAGCGCTCCATGAGAAACAGGCACTTGTTTTCAGGGATAACAAATGGCAGGTAAATATGGCTTTACTAAAACAAACGGAAATGCCTTCAAAGACCGAAAACATTCTCACGATGAGAATAAAAGATGTTGGGGACGATGAACTTTTGTTACTCAAGCTGCTGGCCATTTGTGAATGCCCATTATCAATGGCAATGATAAACGACCTGGTGCCCGGACGCGGCGAAATCAACCTTGAACGTCTGAAAAACAGCGGTCTGGTCCGGATCGAGCATACTGCGCACGGCATCATAGCCGTGGTTGCCAATAAAATCCTGTTAGCCATCGTTAAGGAAATGATCCCGCCGCAGGAGCAGGCGCAATTAGTCAATAAATTGATCGCCGCGTTCGAATCCATGTCACCGATGCAGGCATGGCATTACGCGCCGGTCGCCGCGTTATACGAGAAGTCAGGCAGGATACCTCAGGCAATAACGTATTTTCAAAAAGCAGCTGAAGAAGCGGAAAGAATTTACGACAATGATTCGGCGGTAATTCTGTATGAAAAACTGATCGGCCTGTCGGAAAGTAAGAAAAATGACCAATACTTCGCTTTTGTGCTCAAAGCCGCCGATCTTTATGACATTGCGGGCAACAATGCCCGCGCTCAACAACGCTATGATCAAGCACTTAAAACAGCGGACCCTGAAATAATGGCGCGTGCTTATGCCGGCCTTGCAAAAGTTATACACGCGCTTGGCGAACTAAGCGAATCTTTGGGGCTCTTTGATCAAGCGCTCCAGCGAATGTCTCTTGGCACTGAGGAATACATCAGGACAGCGAACTATAAAGCGTACGCGCTGTTCGATGTTTCCGAGTTTGATAAAGCGCGAGATATCCTGAACCAATCCGTCGATTCTGCGCGTAAATTGAAGAATCACGCACTTGAAGCCGAATCATCCTACTATATGATCACGATGGCTTGGCATAGGGGAAATTATGACGAAGGAATCGTCAAAAGCACGGAGCTGCTTAGTTTTTGCAAAACCCATTGTCTTGAAAAGCAGTACGCTTTTGTTGCGAACCTTTTCACTTCGTTTTATCTCCTGAAAGCGGATTATGTTAAAGCAATGGAATTTGTGGATCTTGCAATTGCGGGCTTTAGAAAAGTTAAGCAAGCGGATGCTGTTGCAACTGCTGTGGTTTATAAGGCAAATATTCTCCTTATCAAAGGAGATCTCAAATCCGCGCAAAGCGCATACGAGGAAGTCTTAAAATCCGAAATCCTCCACGATAATAACGAAATACTAAAAAACTGTCTCCTCAATTTGAGTTTGATTAGCCGACAAATTAGTGATCTGGGACAAGCATTGATTTACGCACGGCAAGCACATGACACAGCGCCGGATGATCCACACGCCATTTATGAAATGTCATTTATCCAGTATCTGAAAGGTGATCTTGATGCAGCACAATCACAGCTTGAAAATGCTTTGAGTCGGAGCCAAAATAACCTTTTTTACATGAATCTCGCCTTCATATACCTCGCATTGGGAAAGCTAGGCGAAGCTAAATCCGTTCTAGCCAAAGCCCTCGATTTTATTAACGGGGCGGTTACAAATATATCAGACAAAACAGATATACTAATAAGGGCGTGCGAATTCTACTGTCTTACTAATGAATTTGAACGCGCACTGAGTCTTGCAGAACAGGTTGCAGCTTTATCTTCTGAACACAGTATCCACCGCAACATTACGAATGTTTTGGTAAGTATCATATCTGCAGCAATGAACAATACTGACCCTCAGGGATTCGACGGAGATTTATTATTTCTAAAAGAAAGAGGATTCATAAGCACTTATGCCTTTTTAACAAAGCTGGTCTGTCAGATACGCCTGGAAACCAACATTGAAGCAAACAATATCGAAGCTATTCTTAAGGATCTCTATGAGATCGGAAATATTTACGCTTTGTCCGGCGCCAAGACCGAATTTCAAAGGGTGCAAGAGCTCAAAGAAAAACTCTATCCTGTGCTCGTGCGCGATTATTCCCGACACGCTGTCTCTCAGAAATATCTCGCTACATTGTCGGGTATCGCAACTCTGATTCATGCAAAACTTGGTGATCCTGATTTCAGTAACCAGGTCCTTGACTTGATAATTAAGGCGACCGGCGCCGAACGCGGCGCGCTTTTTATAAAGAGCAAGAAACGGATGAAACTGGCTGCCGGACGCAATCTGGATAAAACCACGATCAAGGACGCCGGCGATCTGTCCCGGACCGTGATCAGTGACATCGCCAACCGTGAGTTTGTTTATATCCAGGACGCGGTCAGCGACGTGATATACAATGTCAGAAAGAGCGTGATGCTGAATCAGATTCGCACGATTTTATGTATCCCCCTGACCATCGACAAGGAGGTGCTCGGCGCGGTATATCTGGATTCCCGCTTTGCCAACGCTGTATTCAGCGTGCAGGATAAGGATTTTCTTACCACGGTAACGAAAATTCTGGCTTCGGTTTTAGAAAAATCAACGGTAATGCAGGCAATAGAAGAAGAAAACATATTGCTCAAAAGCAAAATAGATCCGGCAATCGGACAGGGCTATCTCATTGGCAGGTCAAAACCGATGAAAGCCATCTATCGTCAGATCGAAGACATAGGTCCCAGCAACGCGCCGGTACTGATACTGGGTGAGACCGGCACGGGCAAAGGAATGATCGCCCGGTATATCCATATGTACAGCCGTCAAAAACACAATAGATTTCTGACGATCAACTGCGGCACGATCCCGGAGACGCTTCTGGAATCTGAACTTTTCGGTCATAAGAAAGGCGCGTTTACCGACGCGGTCAGCGATAAAAGCGGTCTGCTTGAGCAGGCCCACGGCGGCACGATCTTCCTCGATGAAATAACCAACACGTCATTGTCATTTCAGGCAAAACTGCTCGAGACCATAGAAGACAAGGTCATCCGCAGACTGGGCGAAACCGAGCAGAGAAAAATCGATGTCCGGTTCTTGTTCGCCACGAATAAAGACCTCGAAATCGAAGTGGAAGAAGGACGATTCAGGAAGGACCTGTATTACCGTATCAACGTATTCAGCATCCATGTCCCGCCGCTCCGCGAACGCTCCAGCGATATCGCGCACCTGGCGCGGTATTTTCTAAAAAAATATTCCACTGAAGTGAATAAAGCGATCAGAGATTTTACCGCTGAAGCGATGAAACAATTGAAAGAATACTACTGGACGGGTAATGTGCGGGAGCTCCAAAACTTGATCGAGCGGGCGGTCGTGACATCAAAGGGCAGCATGGTGTCGGTTGAAGATATTGGATTATCACATGTAACGCCGGTAATGGGCAAGATGACCGACATAAAAAAAGAAGCCATCATTGAAGCGTTAAATGCGTCAGACGGTAATGTTACACTCGCAGCTAAAATGCTGCATATAAGCCGCAGGACAATCGAGAGACATATAAAGAAATATAACGTTATTACATGACATATTGACAGCTGCTGCGACATTTCAATAAAGCGCGACATTTTGTCGTAAAAGCGCATCTCAAACTCCATGAAATCACGGCGAAAACTGCATATTTAAAAAGTGCGACATTTTGTCGCACTTTTCAGACATCCAAAATGATGGTTAATAAGACTATTCTTCGATTTTTCGAAACAAACAGAGTTGGCACAGATTTTGCTTATTAAGATAATAATGAAAGGAGACATAACCATGAAGAAAGCGTTAATTTATACACTATTGGTACTGGTTATCGGGTGTATGGTGGGGTTTACTACTAGACAGGCCAAGACCGACAATGCTGTTACTGGCGTGGTCCTGGATATTTTCATGCCGTCGGTAGCTTATGCAGATTCGGATACGGTTGGTGGATATATTCCCAAACCGCCGCCGATTAAGTAATAATGGATTGAGGTATTGCATGAAATCTTTGCACCTTTACGAAGTGAAGCTGATAGACGGCACCTTATACCGTGGTGAAATACCGTATCGCGATGATAAGATGATCATCATGAGGTCCGGTTCAGTGGAGCAGAATAAGATCCGCCTATATTACAGCGGCATCGTTTCCATACGGGAATTGGGCTGGCGCAAAGTATGTGTCTCTGCCGTCGATAAGGCGCCTGTCTCTGCAGGGGGGAGTGAATAAGTTCCCCGAGAACAGCAAGCTGACGTAGCACCAGCTTTCTGGTCAGCTTGCTGTTCGCCATTTGAGCGGCACCCGGGTTATGGGTTGGTTAATTTATTTATATAACATAATTTACAGGAGAAAATGACAAAGTCTTTGGATAATTCACCTTCGTTTAATTCTGAATTTGCCAGCCTGTCAACGCAGAGGCTGATCGTCCGGGAAATCAGCCAGCTGTTATTGAAGATCAAAGACGAAAGGTTGTTTTTGAACGAAGTATGCGCCATCATTACTCACTACGATTCTGCCCAGTATGTGTGGATAGGTCTTATAGAGGAATTTGAAAAAGAGCAGAAGATCAAGTTCGTAGCGCAAGCCGGCATTGAGCATACGCTCACCAAAGATATTTTGCTGCTGTGCGCCGACCTGGACAAGCAGCGCGGCCCGGGTCACACGGCGATCCAGACCATGAAACCATTAGTGCTCAATGAGCCGGATGTAGGCGACCGCGGCGAGAGTGGGCAGCCGGTTTTTTGGTCGCGGATCATACTGCCGCTGATCGATCATGAAAATGTGATCGGCTTATTAAATATCGGTTCCACGCGTCCGAATGCATTCGGCGACGATGAGATCGATTTTCTGACCGAAATCGCGGGCGATATCGTCATCGGTTACCGGGTGCTGCGTCTGGAAACCGATCTCAAGCAAAGTGTTGTCAGCGCGGGGAAAACGCTGGAAAACACGATCGATGCCCTAACCCTGATTTTAAGCAAAAGGGATCCGTATACCGCAAGCCATCAAAAACGAGTAAGCAAACTGGCATATGCCATTGCCAAAAAACTCGGTCTTTCAGAAGGAATATTGGAAGGTATCCGCGTCGCCGGGGCACTGCACGATATTGGAAAAGTATATGTGCCGGCAGAGATTTTGAGCAAACCATCCAAGCTGACTGAAGGCGAATTCAATATAATGAAAACTCACCCCCAGGTTAGTTATGATATCATAAAGTCCATAGATTTCCCATGGCCGGTGGCGCCGGCGGTGTTGCAGCACCATGAACGCATGAACGGATCGGGCTATCCGCATGGATTGTCCGGAGGAATGATCGCCTTCGGCGCCAGAATACTAGCCGTTGCCGACGTGGTCGAAGCAATGTCATCCCATCGTCCCTACCGTCCGGCGCTGGGTATTGAAAAAGCCCTGGCTGAGATAAAGCAGAATAAAGGGGATCTTTATGACCCGGAAGTGGCTGAGGCATGTCTGAGTCTATTTAAGCAGGAAGGTTATGTGATCGATGGGTCTGAGACAGTCTAGGGATCACGGCAAGGTCTCTATTTTATTAATACGATGACCTTGGCTCCAGACGGGGAATTGAGCAGTGATCCGAGTGCATTTTGGTACTTGACATATTTCTATTTATAAATATAATTGCCCATTGAAAAGCTTGGTATTTGTGAGAAGCGGTGGAAGAATATTCATATTCTCAACCCAAAAACAAATAAAGGCTTGAAAGGAGACGTATGCCATTGGGTACTGTAAAGTGGTTTGATAGCAAAAAGGGCTACGGCTTTATCCAAAAAGAGGATGGTTCTGGCGATGTGTTCGCACATTTTCAGGATATCATCGGTGATGGATACCGTACGCTGCGCGAAGGCGAAAAGGTGAAGTTCGAGATCACCTCTTCGCCCAAGGGCGAAAAAGCCACAAAGATCGAACGCGTTTAGCTTTGTACGCGTTCATAAAAACGCCTGAAAAAGAGGAGCGGTCGCGCATCGCTCCTTTTTTTCTTTTTTGCATCCCACATCAGTTGACTATCATGCCGGCTTTGCTATAATTTATCAAGGAGGCTTAAATGATCAAGATAGACAGGACCATGAAGCTCTTGTTGGCGTGGATCGCTTTTGCGCTGACCATTATCGCGCTTAAAATGGCCTTACCCGATCACGCACTTATGGCTCAGGAAACGTTACCATCGGTTTCCGGACCGCTCCAGGTCGTCATCAGCGAACCGGTGCCGGTAAAGATCGTGGACTGGAACGCCTACCCATCACAACCCTTCAAGGTCAAGATCGACGATCCCTGGCCGGCACGGGTCGAGATCATGGATGAGGTCAAGATAAAAGGCGAGCTGAGATTACAGCAGTAAGAACGCTACCAATTTCATTCGTAGCGTTGATTACGGAGATGAAAAGACAGATTACAACGATAATAGATTGAATATAGTGTTTTTTTGGATTTTTATCTCTACACTCTTCCTTCATAGTACATCGCTGTAGTCATCCGTTCCGTATTGACTTCGAAAAATGCATTCATATAATATATATAAGCAACAAGGAGATGGTCTATGAAAATAATTGCCTGGTTTTTGTGTCTTACCGCCCTGGTCGCAGGCGCTTTTGCCGGCGATATCCGGATGGAAGTAAGAGTCTACTATTCCAACGCCGATCAGCTTTACCGGGATATGGGAGAACTTTTCGGAAGGCTGGATGTCTGTACAGTGCAACAGGCAAAGACAGGCGAATACTACCTTGTCATCAATGCCACAAGGGATGAACTCGAGCGGATAAAAGCGCGGGGGTTCAGAACCGAGATAACGTATGACGACATCGCCGATAAATTCTGGGAAATGGCCGGTACGCGTGACCGGCAGATCCTGCGCAGTTTCGGTTATTTTTACACATACTGGGAGGTGCGTGATACCCTGCAATACCTGGCTGGCCTGTATCCAGGCATCAGCAGGTATTACAGCGCGGGCAATTCCTACCAGGGATTGAGCATGATCGCCTTTAAAATATCGGATAATCCCCTGGTCGACGAGGGCGAACCCGCGGTATGCATTAACGGCGCCAGTCACGCGCGCGAACCCATGGGAACTTATCTTTGCGTGGACTTCATAAAATACCTGCTCTCCAATTACGGTACCGACTCGACGATCACCTGGCTGGTCAACAACCGCGAGATCTATTTCATTCCGGTGATGAACCCGGACGGATACCGTTATAATTCGGATTCGGGCGGTTCGACAGCCAACTGGCGGAAGAACCGCCGGGTCGTGCAATCGCCGAATGTCGGCATCGATCTCAACCGCAATTACGGCTATAAATGGGGATATGATAATTATGGTTCAAGCTCGAACCCCTCCAGCGAAACATATCGTGGTCCTTCCCGGTTTTCCGAGCCGGAGACCCAGGTCGCCCGCGACTATTTCCTGCCCAAAAAGATCCGGACCCAGATGGATTACCACTCTTACGGGCCCTACAACCTCTGCGTCTGGGGGTACAGCGGTTCTGCCGAACCGATCCCGGATTCGATCATGCAATGGGAGATCCTGGATTCCATGCGCGCAAAGGACGGCTTCCCGGCGAACGCGACCGGTCCCATTTATCGCGTTTTATACGCGGCAAACGGCGGCAGCTGTGAATGGGAAGTGAAAGACACGCTGCACAACGGCGTCCAGAAATTCATGACGTATGCTTATTCGATCGAAACCGACCAGAATGACTTCTGGGACGGTGTATCCAACATGACCACGATCACCGACAATATCAACCAGTGCCGGCCGGTAAATTACTATTTCACCAGGATCGCCGGCGTGTTCTTTGACAACCTCAAAAAAACCGTCGCGGATACGGTCCTGGGCAATATGACCGGGCAGCTGGATCCCAACGAAACGTCGCATATATGGTTCAGCTTGAAGAACCGCGCGGTCCATCCGCTCGATTCGGCCTATAATGTCAACGCGCAGCTGGTTTCCCTGGATTCGCAGGTTACGGTCCAGAGCGCCAGCGCGACGTTCCCTGTCATCCGCAGGAACAGCACGGGTAATAACAGCGGCTCCCGGTTCATCATTTATTGCAGTCCGAACGCGATACCAGGAACGATAAAACGTCTGAGGCTGGTCATGACCTTCAAGGATGATACGTGCACCATAACCCAGGCGCTGGTATGCTCGCTGGTGGTCGGCAGCAGCCCGGTGGCCGTCAATGAACAAAGATCGGCGAATCCTGCGCGTTTAATGCTGTCGATCGTGAACAACCCGGCTTCCGGCAGCGTGCGGTTCGACGCGTCGCCGGCTCCGAGCCCGCAAGCCGTGCTCGAGATCTACGACGCGGCGGGCATGATGGTCGCGAGCGTCACCGGCAGACGACTCGTCTGGAACGGTACTTCGCGGGGCGGGCTGCCGGTTCAGTCCGGCGTGTATTTCTACCGGTATCGGGACTATGCGGGACAGAGTAAAGGGAAATTCGTGTTTGTGAGATAAAAAAAGAGATCAGTGATCGCGGCGATTAAAGATCACTTATTCAGGCAGACCGCGATCCTTAAGGCGAGCCATTTCCCAGGCGGCGAAATCCTTTGGCGGATGAACCGCCTGAGCGTCTTTTTTGCGCTCCAGCCGGATCGATTCCGTCGCGCAGGCACTAACGCATAACCCGCAGCCGATGCATTTAACACTGTCAATGACCACGGGTTCACCCGATGGCGGTTCGGCAATGGCATGGACCTGGCATCGCTGGCTGCACAGCATGCAGCCGGTGCAGGATTCTTGATCAATGACCGCGTAGTAATTTGACCGCGCGACCGAGGTCTCGATGCCGAAGTCTGTGATGCCGCGCAGGATACCGCAGCAGCAGCCGCAGCAATTACAGATATAAAAAACTCCTTCAACGACGTTACTGACCGTGTGCACCAGCCCGGCGGTCTCGGCGTCATTCAGGATCTTTAAAGCCTGCTCGATGGGTATGTCACCGGCACGAGGCGGGCGTTCCATCTTCGTGAAACTAAGGCAGCTTGCGAGCTCATGCTTGCACCGGCGCTTGCCCAGCAGGTCCTGCTGCACGCGGCATATGCAGTCGCGCACGCTGAAAACCCTGCCTTCGAGCAGGATTGCCTTGACGTCCTCATACGGCAGGATCCAGTCGGTTTTGATCGTGCCCTGGGTAGGCACGACCCGGTGCAGGGCCGGCGACGGCCGCATGATGCCGACGGCGCCGCCCGTGCTCATGTATTCTTCAAAAAGTAGAGCAAATTCCTGGTCCAGTACTTCCATTTGGGCTTCGTAAATGCCGACGATGAAGGGCGCGAGCCGGAACTTCATTTCCCGGCCCCGCTTGGCACACCATAATAGCCCGCGTTTTGCCATGGTGATGAGTATTGCTTTTACTTCAGCAGCTGGCAGACCTGCCCTTTGGGCGATCACATCCGGCGTTTCTTCGTGCCGAGACATCAGGGACGCGATCAGCGCTTCGTCCGGCGCAAAGAGCTTGTGGAGCAGTTGTATTTCTACCCTCGACCGGGTCCTCGGGAACCCATTGGGCAGGGCGTCAAGGGCATCGATCAGCCGCTCGTAAATATTTTCCGGTAAAGCGGATTCGGGAGTGCTCATGGTTCGATGCCTCAGTATAGCAAATACGGATCAAAAATCAAGACGGAAATAATAATGAAACGGCAGGGGTTCATTGCAATTTCTTTACAAAGCCCAAGCTTCACATTAATATTAAACGTCCGAAATTTCATCCAAAAGACTATCCCTTGAAGCCTACGACAATCGGGGAGAGGCTTAAAAAGAAGAGAATGGACATGAGATTATTTCAGAAGGATGTCGCCAGGCTCATTGGCGTGTCCACTAATACAATAACTTGCTGGGAGAAGGGCAGGGTTGAGCCGAGCAAAAGGAATTTAAGGAAAATAAGGAAATTTTTAGGGATAAGGAAAACTGAATAAAACTGTACTTTTTGCTGTCAAAATCATTTCATCCATTGTCGGTAATTCTATATGCTGCAATGTGTTTTGGTGGGAAGTTGGGCACGGATTTGACACACGGTAAAAGGGGGGTTGGCGCAAGCCAGCCCTTTATTTTACCATAATAATTTTTTCTGTATAAGAATGATTTCCAGCTGTTAATCGAACAAAATAAACACCTTGTGATAGTTTTTCATTTATATCATTACGACCCTCCCAAACTCTTTTATAAGTACCAGCATTCTGTTTCTCATTGACAAGCGTGTTCATGCACTGACCCGCGACATTATAGATTTCGAGTGAAACACTGGAGGAGTTTTCAAGATAATATGAGATGTTGGTCAATGAAGAAAAGGGATTTGGAAAGATTTTGAGCATCATGCGTTTCACATTGAATCCATAGGCTTCTTCAATTCCGACGACGTCTCTAATCACTGATACGTTGGAACTGAGATAATTCGCCACATATATTCTATTCTGTATGGAGTTCCAGGCCAAACCGTATGGCCATTTTCCCACGGTGATGTTTGCTATCACGGAGTCTGTTGCGCCATCGATTACAATTACCGTTGTATCGCCGTTACCACAATAAATCTTGTTATTAATCGAATCCCAGACTAGAGGAAGGGGTGTTATCCCTTCGCCGGCCGCAATAGTCGCAATTACTGCGTCTCCTGTGCCATCAATGACAGACACCGTGCCATCCCCGGTATTACCGCAATAAATTTTATTATTTATGGAATTGTATACAAAAATATCAGGTCTACTCCCTACTGCAATATTTATTATCATCGTATCGGTGGTGCCATCAATTACGGTAACATAAGCGCTGTCAAAACTGGCGCAATAAACTTTGCCGTTGATTGAATTCCAGCCCAGAGCCGCATGACCTCTCCCTATACTGATGTTTTTAATTATAGAATCCCCGGCACAATCAATAACAATCATATTGTCGTTCCCATAACTAGTGCAATAAACTTTGTTATTAGGTGCAGTCCAGAGCAAACCACAGGGATAATCTCCCACAGCAATGCTTGTTATCACGGTATCAGTAGTCGCATCAATCACGGTCACGGTGTTGCCTTCTCCATTGCTACAATAGATCTTATTATTTGTTAAATTCCAAGCCAGAGACCAAGGGCCAGTTCCAGCAGGGATATTAGTGATCACCGAGTCTGCTAAACAATCAATAACGGTCACGGTATTATGATTGTAATTAGCGCAATAGATCTTGTTATTGGTGGAATTCCAAACCATCCCAAAGGGCATTATTTCTTCAAAAGGTCCATCTATTATTATATTTTTTATCACGGAGTTTGTTACACCGTCGATTACTGTCATGATATCGCTATTGCAATTCGCACAGTAAACTTTGTTGTTGGTGGAATTCCAGGCCATTGCGAACGGTTCGCATCCGACAACGATGTTCGTAATAATGGAATCCGTTACCCCGTCAATCACGGTTATATCAAGGCCATCATAGGCACCCACAATATCATGCACACCATTAGCACAATATATTTTATCATTGATTTGATTAAAAACCAGGGCAAGAGGACCATTTCCTGTCGTAATTGTGGCGATAACGGTATTGGTTGTACAATTGATTACAGTAACATTATCACTATTTTCATTTGCACAATAGACCTTGTTATTAGTGGAATTCCAAACTAGGAAACCAGGATTACTGCCCACTGCAATGCTCGTTGTGACATAATCCCCGGCACCATCAATTACTGTTATAGTGTTACTACTTCTGTTTGCAGAATAAACTTTATTGTTTGTTATATTCCAAGTAAGACCGTCAGGGCCGTTTCCTACAGCGATATTTGTCATAACCGAATCCCCAACACCGTCAATCACGGTCAGGGTGTTGCTATTCTTATTAGTACAATAGACCTTGTTATTAGTTGCATTCCAAACTAGTGCAGTGGGTCGATTTCCTACTGTGATAGTACTTATCACTGAGTTTGTTACGCCGTCAATCACAGATATAGTGTTGCTGTAAAAATTAGTACAATAGATTTTATTACTGGTTGAATTCACAACCAGTTGATGGGGGTTGGTTCCCGTCGGAATGTTTGTAATAACCGAATCCCCAGCACCGTCAATCACGGTTATAGTATTACTCTGTTCGTTAGCACAATACACCATATTATTGAATGAATTATAAGCGAGAGCCAATGGATAAACGTCCACTGGGATGGTTGTTATCACCGAGTTTGTTACACCATCAATTACAGTCACAGTATTGTTGGTTGCATTAGCGCAGTAAACCTTATTGTTGCTTGAATTCCAGCAAAGTGCATGAATAACCAGGCCAACAGGAATTCGGGCAATTTTAGAGTCAGACACCCCATCAATGACAACTACTGAATTACCTTCCCAGCCGCCGACGTAAATTTTGTTGTTTGTTTCATTATAGGCAAATGCCTGTGGGTAAATAACTCCACAGAGTGAGTCTGGTACATAGATGGTTGTTTCAAGCCATTGAGCACTTATTGATGTAGTAAATCCGAGTATGATTATTGAAACACATTTCGACATATTTATAATCCTTTCCACGTAATTATAAAAAAAACATATAATTTCATTTAAAAAGTGCCATCGTATTAGATCTCATCACATTAAACTAGTCAATTATATAATCAAATTCTTCACTGTCAACAGTACGATAATTCCTAGAGGTCGGATCTTGATTCAGGGGCAGGGTATTGCCCTGCCCCTGACCTATGAATATCATTTTGTAGTATCACCACCAACGTAATGTACCGTAATATCCACTTGGGTGTCTTCAGAGAGTGTTCTGTCTATGATGGTTTCTCCTGAGTAGAGACCCGACCATGAGCATTTCACCTTATAGACGTAGAAGGGGGGATAAAAATTCCACTGATATTGGCTGGATCCATCAGTAGCATCGTATCCCACGTAGTGGGTCGGACTGTCATATATAAATACATTTTTCCCAGAACCGACGCCATTACCATTTTCATACTTAACATAGCCTGATAACCAACGAGCAAATTCGTCTGCAGAGGTTCTTGAATTCAAGACGCTCAAAACAATGAATGTTAAGGCGATTATTGGGATTATTGCTATCAAGACTTTCTTCATGTTTTCTCCTTTTGGTTGTGAAAAATATCGATTCGTGAATTTGTTCTTTTATTTGTTTTCACCTCCTTACTAACATTGTTTTTATTCTATCAAGAAACATTTCATCCCCTTACGGAATGCTCCCCGTTTGACTTGGACATGAATATAAGGTATACTTGCGGGCTTGGAAAGGAGTTTTACGATGAACCTTTCTACGACCTTGCCTTGACGATGTCAATACAAAAGGTGTTGGGGTTGGGTTATTTGTCCTGCTTCAGATGGAACTTGACAATCGGGCCTAGCTGAATAAGGTGGTTAGGAAGGAGCGAAATGGAAGGCAAACGGCAGCGAATCAGTCCCGAGAAAAAGGTTGAGATCTTGCGCGAGCATT
>Ga0299912_10000173_pt1 | contig 67056 bp, 64 predicted proteins | sample RVTome_2_FD_207667 | JGI IMG/M metagenome (GOLD analysis project Ga0299912, IMG submission 207667) | Soil microbial communities from uranium-contaminated site in the Upper Colorado River Basin, Wyoming, United States - RVT95D214 (version 2) ... | reverse complement strand
GAAGTGCCGGCGCATTCCCCGGGCGGTCAAGCGCCGGGTGGCGCATTATCCGGCCCGGCCCAAGAATTATCATGCGGGCGGGGTAAGAGAGAAACCGAAGGTGGTAATACTTAAGTGAACAGTATTAAGACCTGACCCCAAATGGCGGTTGACAAGCCGGCGGGTATCTTCTATGGTGGATGCGCTTCGAGGAGGGGTCGGCATGTCGCAACCGGGATCGTTTCGCTTGAGCTTTGCCCAGCGTTTCGGCTACAGCCTGGGCAATCTCCCGGCGGAGCTGCTCTGGAACATCATCCTGGGCTGGGGCATGTATTTCCTTTCCCCGCCCCTGGACAAGACCGGGGTGATCCTGTATTTGCCGGCCAGCCTGGCCGGGATGGTGATCGGCCTGGGCCGGGTCCTCAACGGCATCTCCGACCCCCTGGTCGGCTACCTTTCCGACAAGACCAGGACCCGCTGGGGACGGCGCATGCCCTACATCATCCTCGCCACCCCGCCCTTCCTGCTCTGCTTCCTCTTCTTCTGGTTCTCCCCCGCGCCGGCGCCGACCTGGGCCTCTCAATACGACTGGTCCATCTTCGGCCGCACCATCCAGATCACCAGCAACTATATTCCCACCGCGCTCTGGCTCTTTATTTTCGGCGGCGGCTTTTACTTTCTTTTCGCCGTGGTGGTCAATCCCTACCTCTCGCTCCTGCCGGAAATCACCCCGGACAACGACGAGCGGCTCAACATCTCCATGTGGCAGGCTTACGTGGGGGTGGTGGCTACGATCCTGGCCCTGGGCCTGGTCGGTTACCTGATCACCGAGATGCCGAGCGGCGTCACCATCGCCGGATTCCACTTCCCGGACATGTATAAGGTCATCGCCATCGGCAGCGTGATCCTGAGCGCGCTCTGCCTGGGTCCGACCGTGTTCCTGCTCAAGGAGACCCAGCACTCCGAGAAAAAAGAAGTGCCCTACTCGATCCTGCGGGCCTGGTGGGAGACCTTGAAGAACCGGGCCTTCCTGCCCTGGGTGGTCTCGGTGGCCCTGCTCCGGCTGGCCGCGGACATCGTGATCGGGTCCATCCCCTTCCTGATGTCCTACCTGCTCTTCGGCACCGACCTGGCCGGCAAGTCCGAGCTGATCGCCGGCGGAGTCCAGCTTACCATCATGATCGTGGCCGCGGCCATGTTCCCGCTGACCAATTACCTCTCCCAGAAATACACCAAGCGCAAGATTTTTTTGATCTGCCTGTTGTGGTTCGGCCTGTTCCTGCCGGTGTGGGCGACCTTGCATCTGTGGGGCGGGATCCCCGCGGTCTATCGGCCCTTTATCCTTTTCCTGTTCGCCGCGCCTCCGGTCTCGGCCATGCTGGTCCTGCCCCGGCCCATCCTGGCGGACATCATTGACTTTGACGAAACCGTGACCGGGTATCGGCGGGAATCGGTTTACAACGGGGTGGAGGGCCTGTGGACCAAGAGCTTCTCCGCACTGTCCCCTTTAATCATGGGTCTGATGTTCGACCTGCTCGGCAACACCCACGCCCGCCCGCTGGGCGTGATCTCGGTGGGGCCGGTCGCCGGGGTGATCACCTTGCTCTCCTTTGCGGCCTTTTGGTATTACCCGATCAAGAAATAGCGAGCCGAGCCCGGGGATTCTTCCATGATTCAACGACTCGGACAGCGGCTCTCGCACCTGGCCCAGCGCTGGATGCCGGACCCCTTCCTCTTCGCCGTCATCCTCACCCTGCTCAGCTTGGTCCTGGCCCTGGCCTTCACGCAGCACAAGCCCCTGGCCTTGATCGGCTACTGGCAGGAGGGGCTGTGGTCCAACCTGACCTTCGGCATGCAGATGTGTTTGATCCTGGTGACCGGTCACGCCCTGGCCACTTCCCGGCCGGTGCGCGGGCTGGTCGAGCGGGTTTCCCGTTTGCCCCGCACCGCGGCCGGGGCCACCGCCCTGGTGGCCCTGCTCGCCTGCCTGAGCTCTTTGGTCCACTGGGGGCTGGGCGTCATCGTCGGCGCGCTTCTCGCCCGCGAAGTGGCGCTTAACGGTCGGCCGCGGGGTCTCAAGGTCCACTACCCTTTGCTTGGCGCCGCGGCCTACACCGGCCTGTTGATCTGGCACGGCGGACTTTCCGGCTCCGCGCCCTTGCAGGCGGCCACACCCGGCCAAGAGGTGATCCCAGGACTGGGTCTGGTCCCGGTTACAGCCACCTTGTTCAGCCCCATGAACCTGGCTCTGGCCGCGGCCATGACCCTGCTCATCGTTTGCCTCTGCTATTTCCTCACTCCCCGCGATCCCGCCCTGATGACCGGAGTGGAATCCTACTCCCCGGCCCAGGAGCCGGAGCCTGAGCCAAAAGAGGTCCGCGGCCCGGCCCGCCGCCTGGAGCAAAGCCGGCTTTTGTCTTGGATCGTGGCCGGCCTGGGGCTTCTTTACCTGGTCCATTACTTTGTCACCCGGGGTTTTGCACTGAACCTGGACGTGGTCAACGCCGCCTTCCTTTTCCTCGGCATCCTTTTCCAGGGCACGCCGCTACGTTACGTCCGGGCCGTGACCCAAGGCACCAAGAGCGTCTCCGGCATCATCCTGCAATTCCCCTTTTACTTCGGGATCCAGGGCCTGATCGAGCATTCCGGACTGGTGGAGATGCTCTCCCGCTTCTTCATTCACATCTCCGACCCGGCCACCTTCCCGGTCTTCGCCTTTCTCAGCGCGGGCGTAGTCAACCTGTTCGTCCCTTCGGGCGGGGGCCAGTGGGTGGTGCAGGGGCCGGTGATGATCCGGGCCGCCCAGGAGCTGGGCGTGAGCATCCCCAAGACCATCATGGCCATCGCTTACGGCGACGAGTGGACCAACATGATCCAGCCCTTCTGGGCCATCCCGGTGCTGGGCATCACCGGGCTCAAGGCCGGCGAGGTCATCGGATACACGGCCATCCTCTGCCTGGCGAGCGCCTTCCTCTTTATCCCGGCGCTCCTCTGGCTCGCGGCCTGAACTAAGGAGGGAATAACCTTTGATGTGCGGCATGGTGCTTTTCATTGCAGGCGTGTTGGTCTGGCCGGGCCTGCTCCTGGCCGACCAAGAGCTTTCTCTCCCGGCCTATCGCGACCACCTGGCCGGCGGCTTCATCGGCGAGATGGTAGGGGTCTGCTTCGGCGCGCCCTATGAGTTCCGTTACATCAGCCGCATCAATCGAGGCGAGCTGGAGCCCTGGCGGCCGGAAAGGATCCGGAACGCCCTGCGCCAGGACGACCTGTATGTGGAGCTGACTTTCCTGAAAAGCCTGGAGACCTACGGCCTTCTGGTCAGCCCGGTCCAGGCCGGCGCCGACCTGGCCGCCACCCGGTTTCCGCTCTGGCATGCGGGCGGGCAGGCCCGCCGCAACCTTCGCCGCGGCATCCCGCCCCCGGAATCCGGCCATCCCCGCCATAACCCCCACGCCGACGATATTGATTTCCAGATTCACTCCGACCTCTTCGGCCTGATCTCGCCCGGGCTTCCCGCCGCAGCCTGGGAAATGGGCGACCGCTTCGGTCATATCCTGGCCTTCGGCGACGGGGTTTACGGCGGCATCTTCATCGCCACCATGTATAGCCAGGCCTTTTTTGAGTCGGACCCGGAAACACTGGTGCGCGCCGGGCTCGCCGCCATTCCTCCGGAAAGCCGCTATGCCCGCACCATCGCCGACGTCCTGGCAGTGTCCGAGAACAACCCCGAGGACTGGGAAGCGGTCTGGCGGATGGTGGAAGAGAAGTATGTGCCCTTGCAAAAGTGCCGGCTGGTGCCGGTGGTCGGGCCCAAGGGGATTGACGCCAACGTCAACGGCGCTTACGTGGCCGCGGCGTTGCTTTACGGCCGGGGCGACCCTTACCAAACCCTGGAGATTGCGGTGCGGCTGGGCAAGGACTGCGACTGCAACGCGGCCTCGGCCCTGGGCGTGCTCGGCGCGGCCCTGGGGTATGAGCGGCTCCCGGCTGAATTCAAGGCCGGGCTGGAGGCGATCCGGGATGAAAAGTTTCTCGGCACGGCTTACACCTGGCCGCAGGCGCTCGCGGCCATGGAAGCGCTGGCCCGGTTGGCGGTCGCCAGCCAGGGCGGAGAAGTCCGACATCCGGCCGGGGAGGAAAAGTGGCGGATCCCGGAACAGGAGATTCGACCCGCCAGGCCTTTTGAGGTATCATTTCCCCCAAAGGAAAACTGAAACCAACCGGCAAGTTTTTCAGTCTTAAGGAATAATCAAGGCGATGCTTGATAAACGAACCACGGCTCTGGCGCTCCTGGCTCTGGCTTTGCTTTTCGGCAACATCGTGTGGATGCAGCATGGGATAGACCAGGCCGAGAACCGCGGGCGGGAGGAAGGCGAGTATCACTTGCGGCCGCCGAACGCGGCTGCGGTCAAGGTCGCTTCCCTGGGTTACTACGACCTGGTGGCGGACGCCTACTGGCTGCAGGCCATCCAATACACCAGCACCCTGCTGAGCCTGAAAAAAGTGCCCGACGACCTGATCGGGGCCGCCCAGTTTATTACCGACCTGGACCCGCGCTTCGAGTTTGTCTATATTTTCACCGGAGTCATTCTGTCCGTGGCCGGCGGCGACGGCGGGGAGATTGAAAAGGTGCTGTTGAAGGGCCGCCAGAACTTGCCGCAAAGCTGGAAGATTGCTTTTTACCTGGGCTTTGTGCAGTATTTTCTCGGCAATCAATATGAAGCGGCCGCACAAAACCTGGACGCCGCGGCCCAGCTTTCGGGTTATCTTTACTATGCCGTGCTCGCCAGCCGGATCCGGGCCGAAGGAGGCAATCCCGAACTCAGCATCGCCTTTTTGGAGCAGATCCTGCAAAAGACCGAAAGCGGGGGATACCGGAGCACTATCGAGCGCCGGATCAAGGAGCTCCGCGTCGCCGAGCAGCTTAAGTTTTTAAACCTAAAACTCGAGGAATACCAGGCTCTTTACGGCCGGCGGGCCGCCTCCTGGGACGACCTTTTCCGGGCCGGCCTGCTTCACCCCTCCGAGATGCCGGTGCACCCTCTGGCCGGCTACTATTTCATTGATCCCAAGACCGGCCGGGCCGAAAGCTCGGTGAAAGTTTACGAAGGAGTCTTCATACCCCCCCGGAGATGAAAAAATGATGAAAGTCATTCAGACGGAAAACCTCTCCAAGACCTTTCGCGTGGGCTTTTTCCAGCGCCGGGTAGAGGCGGTCCGGGGTCTCGACCTGGCGGTGGAATCGGGCGAGATCTTCGGGTTCTTGGGCCCCAACGGCGCGGGCAAGACCACCACCATCAAGATGCTGCTCAGCCTGATTTATCCGACCGCCGGCGCCGCCACCCTGCTCGGCCGACCCCTGGGCGACGTCCGCACCCGCAGCCGGATTGGCTTTCTGCCGGAACAGCCCTATTTTTACGATTACCTGGCCGGCCGCGAGTTCCTCGATTTCTTCAGCCGCTTCTTCGGCCTGGATGCCGCCACCCGTCGGCAAAGGGTGGGTAGCCTGCTCGAGCGCGTCGGCCTGGCCGCGGCCGGACTCCTGCCGCTGCGCAAGTATTCCAAGGGCATGATCCAGCGCCTGGGCATGGCCCAGGCCCTGCTCAACGACCCGGAGCTGGTCATCCTGGACGAACCCATGTCCGGGCTCGACCCCCGCGGCCGCAAGGAGATCCGCGACCTGATCCTGGAACTGAAGAAAGAGGGCAAGACCATCTTCTTCAGCACCCACATCCTGCCCGACGTGGAGATGATCTGCGACCGGGTGGGGATCATTCACCAGGGACGGCTGAAAAAGGTCGGCCGGCTGGATGAGATCCTCAGCGCCGCGGTCCAGTCAGTGGACCTCCAGGTCAAGGGTCTGGACCCGAAAAGCCTCCGGGCGATCTCGGCCGAGGGCGGCACCGTGCTCGAGCAAGGAGGAGTGGCCTTGATCCGGGTCCCGGACGAGGCTGCGGCCGAGCGCATCCTGGAACTCATCCTTCAGCAAAAAAAACAGACAGGAATGTCTGTGCCCCATCTCCTTTCTCTGGCGCCCCACCGGGAGACCTTGGAGGAATATTTCCTGTATGAGATCGGGAACCAGGAAGGAGTCGGGTCATGAAAATCTGGGCGGTGGCCGTCAACACCTTCAAGGAAACCATCCGGGACCGGATCCTTTACAACCTGCTCGTCTTCGCCCTGCTCATGATCCTACTCACCATCGCGCTGGGCCAATTGACCATCGGCGAGCAGGTCAAGATCACCACCGACCTCGGCCTGGGCTGCATCTCCATCTTCGGCGTGCTCATCGCCATCTTCATCGGGATCGGGCTGGTGAGCAAGGAAATCGAGCGCAAAACTATCTACTCCCTGGTGGCCAAGCCCCTGTCCCGCTACCAGTTCCTGCTCGGCAAGTTCTTCGGACTCTTCTGCACCCTCTTCGTCAACCTGGTGATCATGACCCTGGCCTATGCCGGCGTCCTCTTCTACATGGCCTCCAGCCTCAATTGGCCGCTCCTGCAAGCCATCATCCTCATCCTGATCGAGCTCTCCATCATCATCGCCGCCGCGCTGCTCTTCTCCACTTTCTCCAGCCCCACCCTCAGCGCCATCTTCTCCCTCGCCTTCTTCGCGATCGGCCGCATGTCCAATGACCTCCGCCTTTTGGCGGCCAAGTCCGAGAGCACCGTCTACCCGTATCTCGCCCAGGGGCTTTACCACCTGGTCCCCAACCTCTCCAACTACAGCCGCTTCAACGCCGCCGCTTACGGCGAGGCCCTCGAACTCGGGCTGTTCTTCCACATCGTGGCCATCGGCATCCTCACCACCGCTTTCCTGCTCGGCCTGGCCATGATCGTCTTCCAGCGCCGCGACTTCGTCTAAGGGACCGACCCGGTGGTTCCCTCACCTGCTCCCCGACCGCCGACCTGGGGCGTGGCCGCCCTGCTCGGCGGAATCGCGCTGCGCCTCCTCGTCTCCGGCCGCATCTACCCCCTGAGCAACCCGCTCCTCCTCCTCTTCTTCGCCGGCCTCCTGCTCCTGCGCCTGCCCGGCCGCGGCCAGGGACTCTGGGTCCCCAAACCCCTCGAATTTTTTCTGTTCCTCTTCCTCGGCGCCGCCGGGATCTCGATCCCGCTCGGCCTTTTACCCCGCGCCGGCTGGAACGAGATGATCACCCTGCTCGGACACCTCTTCATGGTCCTCGCCGTCATCCGCTGGCTCACCCCCGATCTCGGCCGGTCGGCCGCGGTCGTGCTCGTCTGGGCCGGCCTCCTCTCCTCCGCGGTCGCCCTGCGTCAATTCTTCGGCGGCTTCGCCGCCACCCTGGAGATCGCCCGGCCCCTGGACCCGTATGTGGTCCAGACCCTCGAGGAGCGCCGCGTCTTCGGTCTCACCTTTTCGCCCGACCTCTTCGCCGGCGACATGGCCATGCTCATCCCGCTCGCCCTCGCCCTGGCCTTCGACCTGCGCCGCCGGATCGAGTCGCTTTCCCCCTGGCGGATGGCCTTGCTCCTTGTTCCCGCGGCCGCGATGGCTCTCGCCCTCTTCTTCACCCGCTCCCTGGGCGGCCTGCTCGCGGCCGGGGTCGGCCTGCTCATCCTGTTCGCCCCGGCTTTCCCCCGGCTCTCTCCCCGCCGCCGGCGCGCCGGCCTGGCCCTGCTCGCGCTGGTGTTCGTCGCCGGCCTTGCCTGGATCGGGATCACCCGCGGCCACGAATTTTTCAACTTCCTTCACCCCGCCAACCCGATCAAGCTGCGCCTGGATAACTGGCGGGCGGCTTCCGAGGTGGCCCTGGAAAAACCCCTCACCGGCGTGGGGCTCGGCAACTTTGGTCTCGCTTACATGGCGCATCGCTCGACCTTCGGGAACGAGGTGCAGGACGCGCATAACTGTTACCTCCAGGTCTGGGCCGAGACCGGGCCCCTCGGTCTGATCGGCTGGATCGGACTCGCGCTCCTCTTCCTGGTCCAGGGCCGGCGCCAGTCCCGCGAAGGCGGATGGCTGCCAGCCGGACTGCTCGCGGCCGGAGCCGCCTTCCTCGCCCATTCCTTGATAGATTTTGACCTCTATGTCCCGGAAGTCGCCGGGGCCTGGTGGGCCGTGCTCGGTCTCCAGGCGGTGCTGGCTGCCCAGCCGGACCCGGCGCCGAATCGCTCTTTCCGTTTCGCCCGGGCCGCTCTGGCAGTGATTATCGTGTGGACCATGGCCGGCGCGGCCTGGCTGGTCTGGGACTTGCGCCTGATCCGGCGGGCCGAGGAGGCAATGGCCGACGGCAAGTTCAAGCAAGCGCTGGCGGCCTGGGAACAGGCAAAACGATTCGATCCCCACAACGACGGGATCTACGCCAGGTTGGCCCAGGCCCGGGCCGGCGCCGGCCCGCTCGACTTAAAGACCAAGGGCCAAATCATTCAGGACTATCGCCTGGCCCAGGCGCTGAACCCGCGCAATCCTTTTTATCATCGCGGCCTGGCCGAATTCTACCAGGGCCACGGTCAACTGAAAGAAGCGGAAAAAGAATACCGGCAAGCTATTGCCCTCTACCCCAACAGCTACGCCCTGAACCTGGAGCTGGGGCGGGTGTTGATGGCGGAGAAGAAATGGCCCGAGGCTAAAAAGGTGCTCCGGCACGCCGAGCCATGCAGCCCGTTCAACTCCGAGGCGGTCCTGGCCTTGGCTGAGATCCTGACCGCGACCGGCCGGCCGGAAGAAGCGGAGCAGTTATTGGAGGGCCATGTCCGGGAGCGGCCCCGGATTATTCAGTCCTGGCAGGCCCTGGCCGACTTTCGGTTCGGGCGGAAAGAATGGGACCAGGCGGCCGCGGCTTATGCCGAGATGGTCAAGCGCTGGCCCTCGCGCCGGGAAGGATACCTGGGCCTGGCCCTGGTCGCCGCGCGCCAAGGCGAGCGCGAGCGCGCCCGCTTTTACCTTAAGGAGTTGCTCCGCCGTTACCCCCAGGACCCGGAGGCCGGCCGCCTCTACCGCTTGCTCTCCCATTAGGGGTCAATGCTTGAGGGCATGTTGCCCAAAATCCAGCCAGCCTTTCCCTCCCCCTTTGATGGGGGAGGGCCAGGGAGAGGGTGCTTGAATTGACGAGAAAAAATCACCCTCCCCTTCATCCCCTCCCCTCAAGGGAGGGGAGAGAAGTTCCTCAAGACGATTTGGGCAACATGCCCTTGACTTATGACTTTACATAATTGTAAGTGAAATGTGAAGACCTGACCCCCTCCGGCGCTCCGGCGCCGCCGACCGCCGGCTTTACGAAAACTTGGCCCGAGGCCCCCTGGCCCGGCGCGTGCTCTGGGTGGAAGACCTGGCCTGACCCTCGATTTTTCCCCGCGGCGGGGGCAGGGCAAGCCCTGCCCCTTCTTCCGCGACCGGGACGGTCGCGGCTACGGACAGGCAGGTAATCCAACCTGCCCTCCGATCTTCAGGCAAGGCAAGCCTTACCCCTCCGACTTACCGGCAGGAGGGTTGACAGCTTAATACCTTTTCAAGTCAATCTTTGACGCTTTTCAGGTATTTGAAGAACTCTCCCTCGGTGGTCAGGATCAGCCAGGTATCCTTGTCCACGGTTTGTCTATAGGTCTCCATGGTTTTCCAGAACGAGTAGAACTTCGGGTCCTTGTTGTAGGCCTCGGCGTAGATTTTGATGGCCTCGGCATCGGCCTTGCCCTTGATTTCCTGGGAGGTCTTGTAGGCCTCACTGCGGATGCGCTTCAACTCCTTATCCATGTCGCCCAGGATCTTGGCGCTCTCGCCCCGTCCCTCGGACCGGTACCGCATCGCAATCCGCTTGCGCTCGGAGATCATCCGCTCATAGACCTTTTCGCGAACCTCCGGGATATAGTTGATCCGCTTGATGCGGAAGTCCACCATCTCGATCCCATACTCCTTCGCGTCCTCCCGGGCATTGGCCAGGATTTCATCCATGATCTTGGCCCGGCCGTGCTTGATGGATACCGATCGGGTCAAGTCCTGGAACTCAAGGAAGTCGGTGGGGACCTCGAATTCCCGGCCGGTGCTCCGGATGATTTCGATCAGGTTATATTTGGAGACGCCGATCCGGGTCTCGCCGTCGAGGATGTCGTCGAGCCGGCTTTGAGCCCCTTCTTCGTTCCGAACCCGCTGGAAAAAAAGCAGGGGATCGGAGATGCGCCAGCGGGCGAAGGTGTCCACCCAGATGTATTTCTTGTCCAGAGTTGGAATTTGGTTGGGGTCCCCGTCCCACGCCAGCCAGCGCTTGTCAAAGTAGTTGGCCTTTTGGATAAAGGGCAGCTTCCAGTGCAGGCCCGGCTCGGTGATGGCATCTCCAACCGGACGCTGGAACTGGGTGATGATCACCTGCTGGTGCATCATCACCGTGTAAAAGCCGCTGAATAAGGTGGCGAGGACGGCCACCAAAGCCACCAGCCCAATCACCTTGGGAATTTGCTTCGGGTTCATTTCACCACCCCCTCTTCCGACAGGTTGAGAAAGCGAATCACGCCCTTCTCATCCTCGTCCACCACGATCTTGCGGCCGGCCTTGGGCATGATCTCAGTCATGGTCTCCAAATAAATCCGCCGGCGGGTGACGTCCGGGGCCTTGCGGTATTCTTTGTAGACCTGGATGAATTTCTCCCGATCTCCCAGGGCCCAGTTCACGCGCTCGAGGGCATAGCCCTCGGCCTCCTTGATCACTTGGCTGGCTTCTCCCTGGGCCTGGGGGACCTCGGCGTTATATTTGGTCTTGGCCTGGTTGACCAGTTGATCCTTTTCCTGCTCCGCGGCGTTGACCTCGTTCCAGGAGGGCTGGACCGGCGGGGGCGCGTTCACGTCCTGGAGCAGCACTACCTGGATGGTAATACCGGTCTCATACTGCTCGCATCTTTCCTGGAGCTTTTCATTGACCTCCTGGTTGATCTGTTCCTTGCCCCAGGTGATGACCTCGTCCACGCTGTGGTCCCCGACAATTTCCCGCATGGTCGCCTCGGAGATGTCCCGAAAGGTGCTTTCCACGGAGCGGACGTTGAACAAGAACAACACCGGGTCCGTGATCCGGTACTGGACCACCCACTCCACGTCCGCGGAATTCAAATCGCCGGTCAGCATCAGCGATTCACCCTCATACCCCCTTTTCACATACGGGGTCTCGCTCCCGCTCTTGGCGGTCCGAAAGCCGAACTCCTGCTTGAGCTGGCGCTGAACCGGGACCTTGAACACATCCTCGACGCCGAGCGGCAATTTGAAGTGCAGGCCCGGATCCACGGTCCGAACATACTTGCCGAACCGCAAAAGGATTCCCTGCTCCTCGGGGCGGATGGTAAACATGGTCTGCTTGGCTCCCACTAACAGCAACAACGCCGCCCCGGCCAGAAGGAGCAACAGATTGGTGCCCATCGGAATCTTGATCCTTTCATTCCCGATGGTGATGATGGTTTCATTTCTTCCCATTGACGCCTCCTTTCATTACCGCTGCTCGAATTTCAGCGGGTCAGGTGGGGTTTTTTGTTTTTGAGAGAGGGCCGGGCGAGCCGTCTCTGGCTTTTGGGTCAGATCCATAAGAGAAGCGGGTTGGGGTGTGGCCTCGAGCTCTTTCAGCGAGGCATCGAAGCGCTCCATGGCCTGCTGAAGCTCATCCAGGGGCACGGCTCTCCGGCCCCTGGTGCAGATCCCAGGGTATACGTGCCGGCGCAGGGCCCGCCCGAGATGACCAGGCGAGCGCCCTGGAGCCAGCTCGAATCGCCCTTGGTCCCAGCCGGCGAGCTTCCCCCGAACAGAACCGCGGCCATCAGAGCCATCGCTGCCTGCTTCATGCGTCCACCTCCCGGACCGGTCACCAGCCGATCGGCTTGGCCTCCCGCGCCGACTGGTAGCAGGCGTCCACCACCTCGTGCGCCCGCACCGCGGTCTCAAAGCCCGGCTCGGCTTTGGCCTCGGCCAATACCGCCCGGCAGAAATAATAATCCTGCAAGACCCCGTAAATCCGGGCCAGCTTCTTTTCGTTCGGGTCCGTGATGCCGCGGGCCTGCAGGCTGAGGTCGAACACCTCGTCATCGCTCAAGGTCTTCAATGACCGGTCCGCCATCATGTAATCCAGGGTGCCGAAAAACTCGGCTTCGATCGCGTAATAGGCTTTCTCGCAAAAGACCTCCACCCGCCGGTTGGAGTGACGGTGGAGCACGTCGTGCCAGACCGAGACCAGGGTGGCGGTCATGCCCGACTCGAACTCGACCCACACCCGCGCCAGGTCTTCGATCCCGGCGTGGCCGAAGCGGGAGGCGGTGGTGGCCTGGACCTGGTGGATGCGGCCGAACATCCATTCCATGATGTCCAGGTCGTGGATGCTGTGCTCGAGCAGGGTGCCGGCGCCGGCCAGCTCCTGCCGCGAGCGCCACGCCGAGTCGTGCATGCCCTTGACCGGGAAGCATTGGTCGTCGCGGAAGATGCAGGTGATGGGAAAGCCTGATTCCGGCCGGCGCACCAGGCTCTTGAGCGCGTTCCAGACCGGGCCCGCGCGCAAGACCAGGCCGACCTGGTGGACCACCCCCGCTTTTTCCACCGCTTGCAACATCTGCCGCGCCTCGGCCGCGGTAAAGGCCAGGGGCTTTTCGCAAAACACCGCCTTGCCCTTCTCCGCCGCGGCTTCCACGTATGGCTTATGAAATGCGGTGGGCGTGCAGACGAAGACCGCGTTCACCTCCGGGTCCTCGATCACCGCCTGCGGCTCGAAGGACTTGCTCTCCCAGGCAAAGGCTCTGGTCAGGCGCTCGAGCCGGACCGGGTCCGGGTCAGCCACCGCTTTCAGCCGCAGCGGAAGGACTTTTTTCTTTTGAATGGCGGAAAGGTAGAGGGAATGGGCCGTGCCGATCAGGCCGGCGCCGATCAAGCCGACGGTGATTTCCTTGGGCATGGCTTATCTCTACCAGAGAAGCCGAGGAAGAGCAACTGAGCAGCTTACTTCCAGGCCGAAGCCTGGACCTGCAAGGGATGATCGAGGATGTCCAGGATGGGCTGGGCCAGCTCCGGGTCGAGCGGTCCCGTCGGCGCGTGGTAATAAAGGATGTAGAGGTATTTGCCCTTGTCAAGGTTGTAAATCCCGTCAACGAAATAGCCGGTCTGGCGCTGGCCCGGGAAGTTGTCCGGGTCGTCTTTCACGGAGTCGTCGTCCACGTAGTAAAGGCGGAGCGTGACCACGTTCGCCCATTTTTCGGGCGAGGTCATCCGCACCAGCATGCTGCCCTGCGGGCCGGTCAGGGCCCAATAGGTGCGGGGCGACTTAAAGTCCAGGTTCTTCTCCTCGGGCTCCATTTTGCCGTTCAGGATCACCCCGGCGGTGTTGACCGAGTCGAAGTAGCGGAAGCCTTCGGTCGCCGGGTTCCAGTCAATCACGTAATACATGGAGAAGTCCGAGAAGACGGAACTGGGCTTGAACGGCAGCTCGATGGTGATGGGCGTGTAAAAGAAGTTCCGATAAAAGACGTTGTTGGCCCCGCCGGTCCCGCCGATCTTCAGCGGCCCCCCCTTGAAGTATCCTTCCATGCGGTGGAGCACCCGCACCGGGCCGTCCTTCCACGCGGTCAGGTCCGAGTTGGTGTTCCGGTCCATGATCCGGGTCGAGACCAGGCCGCCCATCGCCTTGATGTTGGTGCGGCCCTTGATCTGGTCCGCCAGGTTCCCGCTTATCCGGCCGTCCTGACCCCGCAGCATGAGCCGATCAAAATAAGCCGCGCCGTCCAGTTCCGCAAACTGGTAGTTCTCCGCCAGCACCCAGTTCCGGCCTTCCTTGGTCTCGTGGCTCACGTAATCCACGGACGAGCGCGGAGGCTCACCGGCAAAAGCCATCAGGTAAGCCCAGGCCTGGCCGCCGGAAACCGGATCGCGGATCAAGAGCTCGACCGCCTTCTCCGCCCCGGCTGGCATCGCCGCCTCGGCCGGGGCTTGGTCGCCCGCGTCCGCGGCCATGAAGACCAACTCGTCGTCCCCGTCAAAGCTGCCGTTGCCGACAAACTTGCCGGCCTTGGGCCCGTGCTCAAAGCAGAACTCCCCGGCCGTAGTCCGCTCGTCCACCTGGGCCGGGATCGGCTCGAATTTCCCCTCTGTCCAGCGCAAGACCCCGAGCGCGCTCACCGCCCGGCCCTGCATCGCCGCGATTCCCTCGGCCTTGACCACCACCGGGTCCTCGGTGCGGGCCAGCGTGCGCTGAAGACTCTCTTGCGCTTGGGTAATCGCCACGATTAACACCAGCATTGAAACCACCAGCCACGGAAGGATTCGTTTCATTTTGTCGGTGCCTCCGAGCGCATTATACCATCAAAAGGACGAGAAGAAGCTGACGAAGAAGAAGTTTCACCAAAGGCCTCCAGCGCGGCCCGGAGGAATTCCCTACCGCTCCGCCGCAGGCTCTTTTTCATCCAACAACTTCCTTTCCAGCAGGTCGTGAACTTCCACCGGCGCGTTGATCACGTTGATCTGGCCCAAGGGACCCCGGTAGCGCACCTGCGAGTGCGAGCCTTCCGCGGAAAGCCACCAGGTATAGCGCGGCACGATCGGCTGGATCAGCTTGCCCATCACGCCTATATACTCCACCAGGTCCGGAATCATCTCCAGCCGGTAGCAGGAAACCCGGCGGCCGTCGTCCAGGGGCAAGGTCTCCAGACCCTCCACCCGCACGGTCATCTTGAGGCTGGCGGTCGCCCCGAGCCAGAGATGAAAGTTGCGCGTCGTTCCCGGGGCCAGCTCCAGACTGCGATACGCCAGCTCCAGGGTGTAGGGATGGCAGAGGTCAGCCGGATAACGGAACCGCGGATCCTCGAAATTGCAGTACTCTTCCCGCACGCGCTCGCCCGCGGGGTTGGTCACGGTGCGGGCCATTTCTTGCAACTGAAAATAGTTCCCGGGCAAAAAGCGGAACTGGACCACCGCCAGACAATGGCTGTTCAATTTTTCGGTGCGGGTGTATTCCAACCGGCGCCGGCTGCCTTCTCCGATCCAGCGCGAGGTGGTCTCGATGTGGTTTGCGGTTTCGCGGTATAAGAGCTGCTGGTTCAAGGGCTGCCGGTCCAGGTCGCGGATCGGCGTCTCGAAATACACCCGGAAGCTCCGCCATTCCTCCGGGATCGCCGGGACCGCAAACGGCGGGTCCTGGGCCGGGGCCGCCGGCCGGGGAACCGCGGCCGCGGCTTTGGGCTCCTGGCCCAGACCCTGCGGATACTCGGCCGAGCGGAGGTATGCCAATTCATGGATTTGCTTCATCGGCTTGACTCCCTCCACGATCCCAAGCGGACCTTCGTAGCGGATCAGCGGATGGGAACCCTCGGCCAGCAGCCAGAACGTGTAGGTGGACGAGAGCCGCTGCAAGAGCAACCCGGACAAGCCCTGGTAATTGGCGGAACCCGAGACCATCTCCACTTTCCAGCATTCGCGCCGGCCCAAGGCGGAATCCACCATTTCCTTGCCCGCCACTTTCACCTCCATCTCGTAAATGATCAGGGGGGAGAGGAAGACCGAGAGCTTGTCGGTCTGGCCGGGCTGAAATTTCAGGCCCCGGAAAGCAAACTCCATCACGTTGGGATGGAGCAGGTGGTCCGGATAACCGAGCTCCGGGTCGCGCAGCGCAAAACTTTCGCGGCGAAGCAGCTTGCCGGCCGGCGAAGCGAGGGTGTGCTCGAAGCGGCCCAGCACCAGGTGCGGACCCGGGATGAACTCAAAGGTCCACTGGCCGGAACTGCCGTTGAACAGGGTTTCCGAACGCCGATAGACCAGGTGGCGCTCTTTGCCCTCGCCCTGCCAGTTCGCTTCCACCCGGAAAACCTGGGGCGACTCCTGGTGGACCAGGGTCTGGATCCCGGCCTGGGTCTCGGGATCAAAGTTCGGGTCCGGGTAATAGACCCGGTAGATGCGGACTTCTCCCTCGGGAACCGGCGGGATCGGCGCCGGCTGGGCCAGGGCGGGGGCCGCAGCCAGTAATGCCAGCGCGCAAATCATTATTCGAATTAGCATAAAAGATCCCTCGGAATCTGCCGGAAGGACTGCCCGCCGGCGGGATGAACTGCTCGACCGCGCCAGTCTAACTCGGATGAAGAGCCGGAGCAAGTGAAGATCCGGAGGCTGGGTCCCTGAAAACTAGGATGACTTCATCTCTTCGCTGATTTTTTCGGCAAGGAAAATTTTCAGCAGCGATTGATAAGGCACGTCCCGCTTGTGAGCGAGGAGCTTGAGCTCCGCTAGCATCGCCTCGGGCAGGCGTAACGAGATGGTCTTGACCGAGGGCTTGAGCTTCGGCAGCACCATCCGCTTGGCCGTTTTCCAGTCCACCAACTCGGTGGAGTCCCGGCGAGACCAGAATTCTCTTTCCTGGTCTTCATTCTTGAATTTCGGTTTTTTCTTCATGGGAGTCGTATACCTTCCTTTCCCGACGGCTCATGTCCCGGGCGGAGATCACCCGGATCCGATTGCCCCGCACGGTAAAGACCGCGAACAACCGCCGACCGGTATCGGTATGACCGAGCGCATAAAATCTGTTCTCCTGAACCGAGTGCTGCTGATCGTCCGCCACGACCAGAGGCTGGTTGAAAAAGATCTCCTCGCACTCCGAAGGAGACACCTGATGTCTTTGCCAGATCTTCACGCCATTGTGCTCGTCCCATTCAAAACCTGCGCAGGCCTCTAGGATCAGGAAAGGGTCCATTATGTCCTTAGTATATTGCAGATATATACATCTGTCAAGTGGAGATCATGAACCCGGACCGAGCCCTGACGGTCTCGCGGCTAAAGCCTTCCTCAGCACCAGGCAGGTAAGCGAGATGAAAAGAAGCTGAAACCCCGAAGCGATCCGCCTTTTGCCCCACTCGCCTTGGGCCCCGTTTGATCCCGAGCGCCGCGCCGCTCACCAATCCAATCGGGAGCTACTTTTTTGCTTTGTAGGGCGGGATTGGATTCCTGCCCTGAGAAATTAACCGGGAATGAGGGAATGAGGGGAATGGTTGCTTTTAGGAGATATTAGCGGTAACCTGATGCTATTCTCTTCTCGGAGGTCACCGAATGAAGAAAAGCTTCAGCCGACTTTTGCTGTTACTCATCACCCTTTGGCCCCTGGCCCCATCCTGGCCGGCGGACAAGATCAGTGTCGCGGTCTATCCGATCAAGGCCGTGGGCGCGGTGGACCAGTCTATCGCCGCCAACCTCACCGCCCTGTTAGGCTACGAACTGGCCCAGTCGCCCAAACTCCTGGTCGTCAAAGAAGACATGCTCAAAGTGCTGAGGGGACGGCAAGCCCCAAGCCAATCGGACCTTTGCGATTCGATCTTCTGTCAAGTGGAGATTGGAAAGCTGGTGCAAAAGATGGTGGTGGGTGAGCTCCTTATCCTGGGACCCCGCTATATTCTCACTCTGAGTTTGGTTGATGTCCGGACCGGCAACGTGGATTTCAGCGATAAGGTGGAATGCCTGTGTCCGGAAGACCAGGTGGACCAATTGGCCGCGATCGCCGGCAACAGGATTCGAGAGCATTTCGGGGAAAGCGGATTGCCGGTGGAAAGGCTGACCTGGAAATCCGCTGCTTTGCCGCGCGGATTCCAACCCTCCGGCTGGGAATTCGCGTATGTAACCTCTCCGGAAAACGCGGAAACCATGAGGCAGTTGGATCAAATCTTTCAAGACGTTTCCATAGATGCGGCGGCGGAACAATCCTCTCTGGATCAAGGTAAACTCTATTCCACGCGAATTAAAAATGCGAAACCGGATAAATATTATGCATCGGGAATCGTTGAGGCTCCCTCGGCGGTGGTCTGGCAAGCGCTCAGCGACGTGGAAAAATACGAAAAATTTCTGCCCGGGATTTATAGTATCAGCATCCTGGAGAATGCACCCGATAAGGCCGTGATTCAGATCGTGTCCAACATTCGGACGGTGACGACCGAGCTCTACTTTGATTATCCTTCCCCCAAGATGTTCTGGAAAGAATTGGAAGATAGCATGAGTGCTGGAATTAATTCCGGGGTGTCTCGCGTCTTCAAAGTAGAACCCCTGAATGACCATCGCACCAAATTGATCATGGTCCAGGAAGGCGGACGCTTTTTGAGCCTGGAATCTTCCCGGAATGAAATGGAAGACCTGCTGCAAGACTTTAAAAAACGGGCTGAAGCCATGCCGAAATAGTCAGATCCAGCAAAGATTGGGGTCAGAACTTTACTTTAAACTTTACGATTTTGAATAAAGATTCAAGGGGTTGACAGACGGTAAAAGAAGAGGCTTTTGCTGTCAATCTATTTTGCGATCCCCAATAGTTGGAGTCTTTAAATCCCAAATCCAAAATCCCAAATCACTTCCCCCTGACCCCTTGCCGTCCCGCCCCGACGCGGGACCCGGCGCGGCGCGGGACAGGCCGGAGCAATCTCCGGGCGGCGCCAGGAGCCTGGGGCGGGAAGCAGCCTCCTCCTTCAAACTTAGGATGCCTAAAAAATTTTCTTGCAAAGGGAGTGAGGATGGGATATAAGTAAAGCACCCGCAACCCTCACCTATTGTTGCGGGAAGCCGGTGGGCCGTGTTCCCTGTGCGCGGCCCCCGGCGTCTTTTTTTTAGACCCGACTTGATTTGCCCGGCAATTCAGGATAGGTTTGATTCTCTCGGTTTATCACCCCATGGGTTTTGAAGTTCGCATGCCGGCCCGGATCAATATCCTGGGCAATCCGGCCGACGCCAACGAGGGCGCGCACCAGACCATCTCCGCCGCGGTCAACATCTGGGCGGGCCTGATCTGCCGGCCGGCCGCCGAGTGGACTCTGACCTATCTGCTCCGCACCGGCGAGAGAGCGTTTCAACCCGCCCATTCGCTCGCCTTGCCCCAGGGCCGGCTCCCGGACTACGGCAGCGACTTCGACCTGGCCCTGGCCGGGCTCCGGAGGCTGCTCGCCCACAGCCCGGAGTTCCGCGAAAAATTCCCGGCCCGGCCCCTCTCGCTTTCCTACTGGTCCGATGTGCCCCGGCAGAGCGGCCTGGGCGGGTCCACCCTGATGGTGCTCAATACCCTGGTGGCCATGGTCCACTGGTATGAGCTGGACCGCAAGCGCCACAACCCTTACGTGCTGGCCGAGCTCACCCAGCGCGCCGAGGAGCAGGAACTCGACATCACCTGCGGCTTTGCCGACCGCTACGTGCCGCTGTTCGGGGACATCGCTTACCTCGACTACCGGGGCAAGCTCTTCCATCAGCCCTTCCAGGAAGAGCCTTACGTGACTTACGAGAAGCTGGGGCACCTGGTGGACCAGCCGCCCCTGGTGGCGGTGTGCTCCGGCATCCCCCACCACTCCGGCGACATCCACCGCCCCATGCGCGCCCGTTACCTGGAAGAATACCGGCGGTTCCAGGGTGACTACGAGCACGCGCCCTTCCTGGTGAAAGTGATGAAAGCGATCGGCGACCTGGCCTGGAAAGGCAAGATCGCGCTCCTGCAAGGCGAGCTGCGCCGCTTCGGGGAGCTGATGGACGAGAACCACCACCTGGTGGACCAGATGATGCACTATTGCGGTTACCGGGAAGGCGCGGGGGAAGCCAACAACCGCCTGATCCACGCGGCCCGGGAGGCGGGCGCGCTGGGGGCCAAGCTCACCGGCGCCGGGGGCGGCGGCTCGGTCTTTATGCTGGTCGAGCCGGGGGGCGAGGCGGAGATGGCCCGCCACCTGGAGCGGAAGCTCATCCAGTTCGGGATGACCGAGGGCCACGTTTACATCCCCTCCCTCGTCCACCAGGGAATGGTCTTGCTGGACCAACGCGAATGAACCCGCGCCCCCTCTTTGCCGTGGTGCTGGCGGCCGGCCAGGGCCGCCGGCTGGAGCCGATCACCCTGACCCACTCCAAGGCCATGACCCCGATCCTGGGCAAACCCATGGTGTTGCGGGTGATCGAGAGTCTGGAGAAAGCCGGGCTCCGCGACTTCGTGGTGGTGGTCGCTCCCCCGGACCGCGACCTGGTCGCCGCGGTGGAAAAGATCCAGGACCGGGGCCTCAGCCTCCGGCTGGCCTATCAGGCCGAGCGCAAGGGCACCGGCCACGCGCTTTTGCAGGCCGCGCCCCTGATCCCCGGCGATTTCATCCTCGCCTCCTGCGACAACCTTTACCCCGGCGATTACCTCCAGAACCTGGTCCGGACCTTCCAGGAGAACTCCGTGGCCGCCATCCTCACCCTGGCCCCGCTAGAGCAAGAGAGCCTCAACCGGGCGGCCGGGGTCAAGCTGCAAGGCGACCGGGTGATCGAGATCCGCGAGAAACCCGGGATCGGCTCCGGCCCCTGGGACGCCGCGGCCAAGTTCCTGTTCGCGGTCTCGCACCAAGTGCTCAATTTCCTCGACCAGGTGCAGCCCTCGATCCGGGGCGAGATCGAATTCCAGGAAGCCCTGATCCGGTTCCTGGAAACCCGGCCCGGGCCGGCGATCGGCCGCCTGGTGCATCGGTACCTGCACCTGAGCAGCGTCAAGGACCTGCTCGCCATCCACGACCACTACCTCACCTTCCACCGGCCCTATATCATCCACCAGGAAGCCAAGATCGGCCCGGGCGTTACCATGATTCACCCGGTGATGATTGATCGCGGCGCGCGCATCGCGGCTGGGGCCAGGCTGGGGCCGGGGGTTTACGTGGGCGAGGGGGCGGTGGTGGAGGCGGGGGCCGTGCTGGAAGAATGCGTGGTCTATGCCGGGGCGCGAGTGGCCCGGGAATCGCGCCGCCGGCAGGAAGTGGTCTTGCCCTAACCCGGCCGAGCCGGAAGCAAAAACAAGAACCGGAGTTTCACGCAAAGGCGCAAAGACGCTAAAGGTTAAAACTTTCGGAGAAGAGAGAGCAGCTCGGATTTCAGGTCTTTTTTTCCTCTCCCGGCTGCGCCGCCCTCGGCTGTGAGCGCGGACCGAACGGCAAAGAAGCAAAGTCGCAAAGGAACAACTCTTGGCGGCTTAAGGTTCTTGGCGTCGGCTTCTTCCCTCTTGCTCCTCACCTTGGCGACTTTGCGCCTTGGCGTGAAATCTTTCTTTCAGCCCGGCATAGAATCTTGCCCACTTGGGCAAAGATTTCAGCCGTAAGCGCTAAGCAGAAAATTCCTCCCGGATTACGATTTATTATCTAACCAATTGATAATCCAACAAATTTAAAGATATCGCTAAAAAATTTGAGTTAGGCTCAATTTTTTTCTTGACAATTGGAAATAATGTGGTATATTGGTTCCAGATTACTTAATAAGGAGCAGCCACTATGGCAACTGTCCTTAAAGTCTCGGATGCCGCTTCGTTGGCCATGCACACCATGGTGCTTTTGGCCCTGAAACCGGATCGAGTGGTTTCTACCCGCGAGATTGCCTCTTGCCTCCAGGTTTCCGAAGCTCACCTCTCCAAGGTGTTGCAACGCCTGACCCGAGAAGGGCTGGTCAAGTCGGTGCGCGGGCCCAGGGGTGGCTTCAAGTTGGAAAAAACCCATCGCGACCTTACCTTACTTGATGTCTATGAGGCGATTGAGGGGCGGTTAGAATCGAGCGAGTGCTTGCTCGAGAGCCGGAGTTGCGCGGGGGACAAATGCATTTTGGGCTTCCTGCTCCAGAGCGTCAACCGCCAGGTGCGGGATTACTTGACCGGCACGCGGTTGTCCGAGCTTACCGACGTGTATAGGAGGAAGGATCATGCCGAGCAGGTCAATCATCCAGATTGATGAGGAGAAGTGCAACGGCTGCGGCGAGTGCATCCTCGCCTGTGCCGAGGGCGCGCTGACCATGGTGGACGGCAAAGCCAAGCTGGTGCGCGAGGTTTATTGCGACGGCCTGGGCGCTTGCCTTGGCGAGTGTCCGACCGGCGCGCTCACCATCGTCGAGCGGGAGGCGGAAGATTTCGACGCCGAGGAAGTGGACCGGCACCTGAGGCAGGCGGGCCGCGAGCTGTCCCATGAGCACGATCCCGCCCGGCCCGGCAGCCGGCAGGTCCAGGCGCCTGCCCACGCCCACGGGCCGGTCATGGCCTGTCCCTCGGCCGGGGCCATGCAACTGGAACGAGAGCAGAAGAGCGGCCCGGAGCCGGGAGAGCTTGTTTCCGAGCTTGGCCACTGGCCGGTCAAGATGCAACTCCTAGGCCCGGCAACTCCGTTCCTGCAAGGCGCGGACCTGATCCTGACCGCAGACTGCGTGCCCTTTGCCTTCCCGGATTTCCACCGCAAGCTCCTGCGGGGAAAGGTGGTGGCCATCGGCTGTCCCAAGCTGGACGACCTGGAGGCGCACATTGAGCGGCTGACCGAGATCATCCGCGATGCCGGGCTCAAGTCGCTGACCGTGGTGCATATGGAGGTTCCCTGCTGCTTCGGCTTTGTGCAGGCGGCGCGGGAGGCGCTTACGCGGGCCGGCTCCAGCCTGCCGCTCCAGGAAATCGTGATCAGCCGGCATGGGAAAATCCTCCCGTCAAAAACGGCTTCCCCCAACCGGGCCGCAGCCGGCCGCTGATCCTTCCGAGAGGTATCGCCGTCATGCGGACAAGGGCAAGGGGAAAGGAGTAACCGCGATGACCAAGAAAATTTGCCCGGGACAAGACACCCGCTACTGGCGGCCGGGGGATATCTTTAATGTGACTTGCGGCTCGTGCGGAATGGTGCTGGAGTTTTTCAAGGACGAGGCCACGCGCAAGTGCCCCCAGTGCGGGACCCGGATCAAGAACCCCCACCTGGCCCTGGGCTGCGCCCAATGGTGCGAGCACGCCAGGGAATGCCTGGGCTTTGACCCCAAGGCGACTGCCTTGGACGGCGAGCGGGAGGTGGCCCTGGTGGACAAGCTGATCGCGGCCATGAAAAAGGTCTTCGGCAAGGACCAGAAGCGGATTGACCATGCCTTTGCCGTGCTCGGCCGCGCCCGGGAGATCCTCAAACAAGAGGCCGCGGACCCCAAGGTGGTCATGGCCTCGGCCATCCTCCATGACCTCGGGATTCAGGAAGCGGAAAAGAAGCACGGGAGTTCGGCCGGGGTGGACCAGGAGACGGAGGGTCCGGCCATTGCCCGAACCATCCTGGAGCAAGCGGGCCTGGATCAGGAGAGCATTGCGCGCGTGCTCAAGATCATCGCCAACCACCACACCGCCCGGGACCTTGACACCCCGGAGTTCCGGATCTTGTGGGACGCGGACTGGCTGGTGAACCTCCCGGAGGAGTTTCCGCGCGCGACACCGGACGAGCTTCGCCGGCGGATTGACCAATTGTTTAAAACGCCAGCCGGCAAAAAGAAGGCTTACGAGCTGTATCTTCCCAGAACTCAACCAGAAGAGCGGCGGGCCGCTCCTGCTTAAAACCTCAAGGAGGTGTCAACCATGCAAGCGACCGACCTTTTGATGGACGAGCTGGAAATGCAGGTGCTGGGCCAGACCCAGGCCGGCGGTCGGGAAGAACACTGCCATCACCTGCATCGGCGATCCGGCGTTTGAAATAAACCGCGTTTGATGTTAGATTTGACGCCGCCTTCAAACGGAGCAAGTGCTTCAGGAGCAGCGCTAGTTGATGGGCAGGCTGACTGGAGAAGCGCTTCAAGATGCTTTTGACCGTGATCCGGAGGTAAAGGGGTTGCGGGTTACAAACCCGCCGCCCTATTCAATGTTCGCTATTCACTCAAAGGAGGCACTATGGGCAAAGGAGATTTGAAGACGCGGCGGGGCAAAATTCATCGGGGTTCGAGCGGCAAGACCCGTCCGAAAAAGCGCCAGAAGGCCAAGGCCGCGGCTAAAAAGGCCTGAGCGGCTTTTGACCGACTGATTCCGCCCTCCCCGGCGAAGGGGGGGGGGAGAGCGAGAGCGTGGAAGCAGCCTTGATTCGCTTCGGCACCGCGGGATGGTCTTACCCGGACTGGGCAGGGATCGTCTATCCCAAGCCCAAGCCTCGGGGCTTCGATCCGCTCGCTTTTTTGAGCAGGTTTGTGGACGCCATCGAGATCAATTCCAGTTTCTACGCGCCGCCGCCGGAAAAGAACTGCCAAAGCTGGCTCCAGCGGGTGGCCGACCGGCCGGGGTTTTGCTTCACCCTCAAGCTCTGGCGCCGCTTTACCCACGAGCGCGAGCCGTTCGGGGCGGAAGAGACCGCGCCGTTCCGCCAGGCCGCGGCGCTGCTCTCCCAGGGCAAGCGCCTGGGCGCCATCCTGGTCCAGTTCCCCATTTCCTTCCATAACACCCAGGAAAACCGCGACTGGCTGGCGCGGGTGATAGAGGCTTTCTCCGAGTTTCCCCTGGCGCTGGAGGTCCGGCATGCCTCCTGGAACCGGGAGGAATTTTACGCCGGGCTGGCGGAAAAGAGCGTGGGCTTTGTCAACCTGGATCAGCCGCTCCTGGGCCGGGCGATCCGGCCTTCGGCCAAAGCGACCGCGCCGGTCGGCTATGTCCGGCTCCACGGCCGCAACTACGAGGAGTGGTTCAAGGAAGAGGCCGGCCGGGACGAGCGCTACAATTACCTCTACTCCCTGGCCGAGCTCAAGCCCTGGGCCGAAAAAATCCGAGCCCTGGCCGGGCAGTGCCGGGAAGTTTACGTCATCGCCAACAACCACTACCAGGGCCAGGCCCTGTTCAATGTGCTTCAACTCAAGGAACTGGTCGCCGGCAACAAGGTCCGCTTCCCCGAATCGCTCCTCGAATTCTTTGCGCCGGAAGATTCTTCTCCCGCCGCCTAATTATCAGGACACCTTACTTATTGAGGATCGCAAAATAGATTGACAGAAAAATCCTCTTCGCTGGCTGGATTTGCCGATTCTGGTTGTCATCCAGAACCCCGCCCCAGGCGGGGTAGGGGCGGCGGGGTAGGGGGGGGGCGCGCGGCGCCCCCACAAAAGCGGGTGAACCAAAAAAACCAAAACCCCAAGAAAATATTCTGTGGACCCAAATGCATTCCTTGTCGGCTTGGCGTGAAATCTTGCTTTCAGTTTTTTGCGGGCGTCAGACATTGAAGCGGAAGTGGACCACATCGCCGTCCTGGATCAGATAATCTTTGCCTTCCTGGCGGAGGAGCCCGTGGTGGCGGGCCTCGGATTCGCTCCCGATCCGGGTCAGCTCCTTGAAAGAAATCACCTCGGCCTTGATAAAGCCTTTCTCCATGTCGCTGTGGATCTTGCCCGCGGCCCTGGGCGCCGGGGTGGCCCGGGGAATGGTCCAGGCCCGCAGCTCCGGTCCCACTTTTGTATAAAAGGTGATCAGGTCCAGCGCCTGGTAACCCGTGCGCACGATCCCGGGAATGCCCGATTCCTTGAGCCCCATCTCCTGGCGGAACGCCTCCTGCTCTTCCGCGGCCAGCTCCCGGATCTCGGCCTCCAGCTTGCCCCAGAACGCGACCACCAGCATTCCCTCGGCTTGGGCGTGCGGTTTTAACTTCTCCAGGAAAGCATGGTCCTGGGCCGCGACCGATTCCTCTCCCAGGTTGGCGATGTAAAAGAGCGGCTTGCCGGTGAGCGGGGCCATCTCCTTAAAGAGCGGCTGGTCTTCGGCCGCGAACTGGCGCAGCCTTAGCGGCTTCAGCTCGAGGAGGTGCGCCTTCATCAGCTCCAGGGTCTCGACCTCGCGCGAGATGGCCTTGTCGCCCACCCGCAGCATGTGGCGGGACTTTTCCAGCCGGCGCTCAACCGTCTCCAGGTCCTTCTGGATCAGCTCGAAAGCCACGGTCTCGGCGTCGCGCACCGGGTCCACCGCGCCCTCGGGGTGCGGCACCTTGGCATCTTCAAAACAGCGCACCACGTGGGCGATGGCGTCCACCGTGCGGATCTGGCCCAGGAATTGGTTGCCCAGTCCCTCGCCCTGGTGCGCGTTCCGGACCAGGCCGGCGATGTCCACAAATTCCAGGACCGAAGACACCACCCGCTCCGGCTTGAGTAAAGCGATGAGTTTGTCGAGCCGGGGATCGGGCACGGCCAGGGTGCCCACGTTGGGCTCGACCGTGCAGAAGGGATAGTTCTCGGCCGGCACTCCGGCCAAGGTGAGCGCGTTGAAGACGGTGGACTTGCCCACGTTGGGCAGGCCCACGATGCCGCACTGAAGTGACATGATTTAATTTCCGGCCGGCCAGTGATGTAATTTTGGATTTTAGATTTTAGATTTTTGATTGTCAAGAAGCTTCTAATCTGAAATCCAAAATCAAAAATCCAAAATGACTACTCACTGTTCACTGTGCACTCTTATTAAACCGGTTCATGGCGGCGTCCACTCCTTGGCGCAGGATCACGGCCACGGCCTGGCCGGCCTGGTCCATCACCTGGTCGCGCACCGGGAACTCCTCGGGCGCGAAGGGCAAGAGGACAAAATCCACGGTATCGTCTTTGGCCTCGGGCTTGCCGATGCCGAGGCGGAGTCGGAGGAAGGAGTTGGTGCCGAGCTTCTCGATGATGGAGGCCACGCCCTTGTGGCCGGCGGGGCCGCCCTGGCGGGTGATTTTGAGCCGGCCGAGGGGAAGATCCAAGTCGTCATGGATGACGATCAGGTCCGCCGGTTCGAGGCGGTAGTAGCGGAGCGCGGAAGCCACCGCGGTGCCGGAGAGGTTCATGTAAGTGCGGGGCTTGAGCAGGACCACCTCTTCTCCCGCGACCCGGCCTTTGCCCAGGCGGGCATGGAAACGGAAACCCCAGACCCGGATGCGGTGGGTCTTGGCCAGGGCCTCCACCACCAGAAACCCGAAATTGTGGCGGGTGTCCCGGTATTCGCTGCCCGGATTGCCCAGACCTACTATCAATTTCATCCTCTTTCAGCCATTCTTCGCTCGAAAAGTGAGCGCGGTTTATCATCATAGCATTGATGGGCCGATTTCAAAAGGATTAACTTTAAACCGCGGATGAACGCGGATGGACGCGGATAAGAGAGAACCTGGAGCTGGCGGGGAGGTCTGGCTTGCTCCCTGGCAGGAGCCCTCCCGAGTGGGATCATGGGCGGATGATTTTCCCGCACGGATGCAGGCGGATGAACACGAAGGCCAAGAAAAAATCTTCCGCCCTTCCTCTGCCCTTGAACCTCATCCCTCTACTTGATTCGCGTTTATCTGCGTTCATCCGCGGTTAAATTTTTTTTTTTTGACAACCCTCTGAGCCCATGCCATGATGCCGCTATGCAAGGCCCAGTCCCCAGAGGGGCCAGAGAGGAGCCAAAATACCGATGGATAACATAGTTTATATTTTAATAAACGAAGCCATGCCCGGCTATGTAAAAATCGGGAAAACGGCTAATCTAGAGCAACGCATTCGTGACTTTGATACGACAAACATCCCTCTTCCATTTGAGTGTTTTTATGCCTGTACTGTAAAAGACGCGGCATTTGTTGAGAAACAATTGTTCGACGCTTTTATGGACCATCGTGTGCGTAGAAACCGAGAATTTTTTGAAATTTCACCCCAGCGTGTAGTTGCAGTGTTAAAACTTGCCGAAATCGAAAATGTTACCCCTAAAAAAGATTTTGTAGAGTCACAGGAAGATCAACAAGCATTGATTCAAGCCCGTAGCAAACGAGCAAGATTTAATTTTAGTATGGTTGATATTCCTGTTGGAGCAGAGCTGGTCTTTAACCGCGATGAAAATATCAAAGCAAAGGTTATAGATAATCGCTCCATTGAGTTTAACGGTGAGGTAACAAGTCTTTCTAATTCGGCGCAACAAATTCTCGGCTATGATTACGGCGTTGCCGGTACAGATTATTGGATGTACGAAGGTGAGACGCTTGATGAACGAAGAAGAAGATTTGAAAGTGGAGAATAACTTAAATAATAAAATATGAATAATGTGGAATTGCGGGCGATGCTTCACTTTACATAATTCGCATAATTCGGTGACACCTTCCTAATTTTAATCTTCAGTCTTGGAATCAAGTTCTGGTTTGGAAAGTAGTCAGTAGTCGGTCTTAGCGGATGCGCGGATAAATGCGCGGGTGCGGGCACCCGTGCCCCCAAGGGCAGCCGCGCCCCTAAAGTCGCTTACGCTCATAAAGTCTTGCTGAAAAAATCTGCGAAATCTGTGAAATCTGTGGATGTGTTTTTCTTGACCTGGCTACCGACTACTGCCTACTGGCTACTTAAATTCAGTTCAAGTTCAGGTTCAAGGTCAAAGGGATTAACCCTGCCACCCTGACACCTGGATCAGTAAGCAGTAAACAGTGAATATTAGTGCCCTTCGTGTCCCTTCGTGGATAATTTCTTTCTCTTCCGCTTTTTCCTCTGTGCTCTCTGTGTCTCTGTGGTGAATTCTGATTCGTTCACGTTCACGGAAATGTTCACGTTCACGGAAACGTTCACGTTCACGGGAAAGCGATTGGCTGCTGCCCGGCCGCGGTGAAAGTTTCTATTTTTATCTGCCGCCTCGGTCGCCTCGGCCGGGTTTTCCGCCCTTGCCGGGTTTTTCGGCCTTGGCAGGTTTTTCGGCCTTGGCGGGTTTCTCGCCCTTACCGGGCTTCTCGGCCTTGGCGGCTTTCTCGCCCTTCTCGCCCTTTTCACCCTCCGCGGCTTCCGCGGCCTCGCCTTCCGCCGGCACAGCCTCACCCTCGGCCGGCACGCCTTCCACCGCGGCCGCGACCGGGGCTTCCACCACCAGCTTGGGCATGAAGACCGTGGCCAGCGGCGCCTCGGGGTCTTCCAGGATCTTGACCCCTTCCGCCACCTTCACGTCCTTGACGTGCAGGGATTGCCCGATCTCCAGGCTGGATACATCCACCACGACCTCGTCCGGGATGTTGGCGGGCAGGCTCTCGATCTCGATCTGCCACAGGTTCTGCTCGAGCGAGCCGCCCTGGATGACCCCGGCGGCATGGCCGGTCAACTGGATGGGCACTTGCACCCGGACCGGCGAGTTGAGGTCAATCTCGATCAGGTCGGCGTGGATAAAACCCCCGGCCAGGGGATGGGTCTGGAACTCCTTGAGCATGACGGTGCGGCCGTTAAGCTCGGCCAGTTCCGACTTGAGACCAAGCAGGGTGTTAAGCCCGCTCTTGGTATGCAGGGCCTGGCGCAGGGCCTTGGGGTCCACGCTGAGGGGGACCGGCTTTTGCTTGGGCCCATAAAAGATGGCCGGGATCATCCCCGCGGCCCGGAGCTTGCGGGCCGCGCCCTTGCCCGTGCCTTCGCGGGGTTTGACTTCAAGTTCGCTTCGTTCCATAATCTAACTCCTTGTTAGTGATAACGCAAACCAGGATGGCTGCTATTTTTTCGACGGTTTCCTCGCCCGCTGGAAAATATCATCAATGCTCTGGCCTTGGTAAAGACGCTTCGAGATTTCGACATAGTCGGTTGGCTCGCGATGCATTAGGGTAAGAAACTTCAAAGCCGCGACCGGTCCCAGGGTTTTGTTGAGCGCCTCAATCCCTTTCAGTTTAATCTCGGCATCGTCCAGGGTTTTGGTCTTCATTGTCTCACCACCTCCCGAATGTAATCCACCGGATTCATTACCTTCATTTCCAGGCTCAGCCGTTGGGCATGTTTGATCAGTTCATCATCACAAGTTAGAAAATAGTCGGATGGGGCCCGCGCGGCACAGGCGAGATGAACCGCGTCCTTGGAAGATAACCTGGCCTTTCGCTGGAAGCTCTGGGCCAGACGGTATATTACTGGATCCGGAAACATTCTGGTCTGGCAAAGAAAAGAGAGGCGAGATGCCTCTGCCTTTCGCTCCACAAAGGGGCAAAGAGTATTTTCATCCTCATGCATAAAAGACCAAATCAACTTGATTTCTTTTCTTTCCGCCTTCATGAAGATTGCCTCACACGCCAAAGCCTCCAATTGAATCTTCACCTGATGCGGATCGTCAAAACCTCGCTGGAAACAATTGTAATCGAGATAAATTACATCCATCGGATTATCTTACAGGCATTATCTTTTCGACCACTCTTTCCATGAACAAAGTCTCCGCTTCCCTTAGACGAACAGCGAGGACACGGAGTCTCCGGAATAAATCCGCTTGATGGTTTCGGCCAGAAGCGGGGCGATGGACAGCACCTTGAGCTTTTTAAACTGTTTCTCCGGCGGCACCGGGATGGTGTCGCTGACCACCACTTCGCTGAGCACGCTCTTCTCCAGCCGCTCCACCGCGGGGCCGCTCAGCTCGCCGTGGGTGGCCAGGGCCCGGACCTCCTTGGCGCCCTGCTCCTTGATGGCGGCCGCGGCCCGGGTGATGGAGCCGGCCGTGTCAATGATGTCGTCAACCAGCACGCAGAGCTTGTTCTCCACCTCGCCGATCACGTTCATCACCTCGGCCTGATCCACGTTGCCCGCCCGGCGCTTGTCCACGATAGCCAGTTCCGCTTCCAGCCGCTTGGCATAGGCCCGGGCCCGGGCCACGCCGCCGGCGTCGGGGGAAACGATGACCAGGTCGTTCGCCTCCAGCCGGCGCAGGTATTCGATGAAGACCGGGGTGGCGTAGAGGTGGTCCACCGGGATGTTGAAGAAACCCTGGATGGCCTCGGCATGGAGGTCGAGGGTGATGATCCGGGTGGCGCCGGCCACGGTCAAGAGGTCGGCGACCAGCTTGGCGGTGATGGGCACCCGGGGCTGGTCTTTCTTGTCCGAGCGGGCGTAGCCGTAGTAGGGGATGACCGCGGTGATGCTCTTGGCCGAGGATCGCTTGCAGGCGTCGAGGATGATGAGCAACTCCATCAGGTTGTCGTTGACCGGCCGGCTGGTGGGCTGGATCACATAGACGTCGCGCTGGCGGATGTTGACGTTGATCTTGCAGAAGGTGTTGTCGTTGGCGAACTTGAACACCTCCATGTCGGCCAGGGGGACCCCCAGGTATTCGGCGATCTTCCGGGACAGTTCCGGATGGGCCGTGCCCGAGAGCAACACTAAGTGGCGGTCCATGTTCCACTACCTCTTTCGCGAATGGCTGGGGCGGCAGGATTCGAACCTGCGGATACGGGATCCAAAGTCCCGCGCCTTACCGCTTGGCGACGCCCCAATCCTTGCTTTGGTTCCAGGCCTTAAACCAAGGGAGATTCCAATCTCTTGGTCCGGGCATCCGCGGCCGGACGGCTGACCTCTCTTGCCGTCCAGTTTAACCCCTTAGGGCGCTCTCCATCTCCGCGTGACCACCGCTCGGCACGCGGGGAAGTGCTGCCGGATGCTTTTACTGGCCTTGCCCGCTTGATGCGGATTTTTGAAGACGCCCACGACACTGGGGCCCGAGCCGGTCATCACCGCGGCCAAAGCGCCCAAAGACACCAAGGCTTGCCTCACCTCTCCCACTACAGGGTAACGCTGGACCACCACGGGTTCCAGGTCATTCCTAAGCCCGCGGGAAAGTTCGAGGTGTCCCGAATTTTTAAGATTTTTTATTATATGGAGTTTGGGTCGTTTTGTCAATGAAGCCCGCCACCGGCCATAGGCCCAGGCCGTCGAGACCCCGAAGGGCGGGGTGACCAGGAGGTAAGTCCAGTCCGGAATCGGCGGTAAGGGCTTCAGCCGCTCGCCAATGCCTTCCACCAACGCGGGCCGGCCGAAAAGAAAAAAAGGCACATCGGCCCCTACCGCCAGGGCAAGGCGCTGGAGCCGGGCTTCGGAAAAGGAAAGCCGCCAGAGCCTGACCAGCCCGCGCAGCGTGGCCGCGGCATCGCTGGAGCCGCCGCCCAGGCCGGCGGCCACCGGGATCCGCTTGCGGATGGAGATGCGCGCTCCCGGCCGGGGTTCCGGAATTTGCTGCAGCAGGAGCTCGGCGGCCTTGGCGGCCAGGTTGGTCCGGTCGCTGGGAACCTGGGGATGGCGGCAGAGGATGCGGAGCCCGGAGGGCTGAAGTTGCAGGTGGACGGTATCGCAGAGGTCCAGGAGCAGGTTGATCATGCGGAGGTTGTGAAAGCCGTCGGGCCGGCGGCCGAGGATTTCCAGGTGGAGGTTGACCTTGGCCGGAGCCGGGAGAGTCAGGGAAGGCCGGGACTGGACCATGCGGGTATAGTGCCAGAGCCGGGCCGTGAAATCAAGGATGGCAGGGGCACCGGATTTAATCCGGTGGCACTTCCTTCAAAGCTGGATAAAAAGCCGGGTGAGAGTCTGCATCTGGTCCGCGCCCTCGAACATGAAAAGGTCGGACTGGTTAAACAGCGCCTGCAAAGTCAGCCGGTATTGCGAAAAGGTGATGAGGTCCGGCTTGGGGATATAGAGCACCATGGCCTCGGCGTTATCGAAAAAGCTCGGGCTCGAAAGCGGCTCGCGGCTGAAGACGAAAATGAGGGCTCCGCCCTTGATGCCCGGATCCGGGATCATGGAAAGCTCCTTGGCTAACGCTTCCAGCGCCGGCTTGCCGTAGCGGTCCATGACCGCGGCCACCCGTCCCGACTGGTCGTTGCGGAAAGGGGTATTGCCGGGGACCACGACCTTGGCAAAGACGCCCAGGTAGCGGTCCGGGTTGCCGAACTGGGCCGGGTTCATCCAGAAGCCCACGCCGCCGACCGAGGACTCGGCCGTGGTGAGCAGGCGGAAGCTGTCCGGGGGAAACTGTTCCGCGGCCTTGACCACGTGTTCCTGGTTCAGCCGGTAAAGCGTGGCCACGCTCTTCATGCGCACGTTGGAATACAGGCTGACCGGAGTGATCACTTCCGGCACGGAGGCAGTGGAGTAGGCTTGCGGGTAAATAATAATCGCCAGGGCTTGCGGGCCCAGTCCCAAGAGGCCGGGGAAAACACTGGCCCACAAGCCAAAGGCCAGCACGGCATGGAGGGTTTTTATTTTGCTCATTCGCTTAATCCGGTTACCTTCCTCGGGAAAATGGCCTCAGTATAGCGGATTCTCTTAAAAAGACAATACTTTCGGCTCCGCTCTCGGTAGAGACCGCGACTCTCTCTATTCTTGAGATGAGCTGGAGCAGGGTAGTGATGCAAAAAAACAACCGCCAAGATAAATTTTGGACTCGGTTTCGGAAAAAAACCGCTGCCTTAAGCTCTAATCCCTTTGGCGGGGAAGCTTGACACTCTGCAACCTTCCCCGGATAATGGATTTATGCACCACGGCCATGGTCAGGCAGCAGAGGAGGAGCTGGCCGAGGAACATTATTCGCGCGGTCGGGAGTTGTTTGCGCAGGACAAACTCCTCGCCGCCAAAGGCCACCTGGAACGCGCCCTTGAACTCGACCCGGATTTTGATCTGGCCCGGAAATTACTCGCACGCCTCGAGGCACAACTGAAAAACTAAACCCTCACGGAGGATCCATGTGCCAGTTTTGTGAACAATACGGCGACGGGGGCAAATGGTATTTGAACCCGAAAAACTACGCGCGCCGGCTTTACAAGGTGCGCAAGCCCGAGACCGAGGTCAAGGGCAAGGAGGCGGACCCGCAGGCCGCGGGCATGGGCGGGGGCGTGATCAACGCGATCATCGCGGCGCGGGTCCGGGGCGACGCGGCGGCCGAGGCCAAGCTCAAGGAGGACGCGGTCAAGTTTGCCTATGCCATGCACTTCGGCCAGGTGGTGACCCTGGAAGAGACGCTAGAGATCCTGGACCTGGCCTACCCCATCGCCAAGATGACCTGCGCCTGCCGGCGGGTGCAGTGGGGCCTGGCCGATGCCAGGAACTTCACCTGCCTGGGCATCGGCCCGGGCATGTATAAGTGGGAGCGCTGGCCCGAGACCTACCGGGGCGGGGTGGAGTTCCTGAGCGCGGCCGAGGCCAAGGAATGGGTGATGCTGACCGACCAGATGGGCCTGGTCCACACCCTGGACGCTTTCGGGACCCCCTATATCGGCGGGCTGTGCCAGTGCGATTACCCCGGGTGCGTGGCCATCCGCAACCGCCTGGACTACGAATTCAAGTTTTTGGTCAAGGGCGAGTGGTTCGCCAAGGTGAATTGGGAGAGATGCACCGGCTGCGAGAAGTGCATCGCGCGCTGCCACTTCCGGGCCATGGGCATGAACGTCAACACCCAGAAGGCCTTGGTGGACCCGCTGGCCTGCTTCGGCTGCGGGCTGTGCCGGTCGGTGTGCGCGGCGGACGCGATCACGCTCTCTGACCGGAACTTGAACCCGCGGTTGAAGGATATGTGGTAGTGCGCGGAGAATGCGCGGGTGCCCTCGCCCGCGCCCCGACCAAGAGAGGAAACAAAGATGGCGGTGCCGAAAATCACGGTGGACTATGGCAAGTGCACGGACCCGCTCTCCTGCACCTTCTGCATGAACCATTGCCCTTACAGTGTCTTTATCGTGGGCGAGACCAGGGTTTACAAGTTCCGGGAGACGCCCCTGGAAGAGTTCCGGGTTTACGGCCGCTATTACGACCGCTGCGACGGCTGCAACGTGTGCGTGCAAGGGTGTCCGAAGCAGGCGATCAGTGTGACTTTTTGAATGTTGACAGACAAGAATGTCTGTCCCCCTCGAGGAGAGGAAGAGATGGAAATTGTCCGCAAGTTCAAGAAGAATAAGAAGCGGCTGGGCGACTGGAAGGTGCCGACCGATGAGGTCAAGCCCGGCCGGCGCCTGAAGCTGGAAGAAGGAGTGGCGCGGGAGTTCGACCTGCCGCCGGGGATGATCGCCGCAGTCCAGGCCCAGCTCGACCTCGACCGGCTCGCGGCCGACCTGCAAGGCCGGAACCCGGACGCCGGCCGCAAGGTCTTCGATGAGTTCGGCACCCGCTGGATGCAGGCGGTGATGGCCGCCGGCGACGGCGAGTTCAAGGACCGCACCGGCGAGATGGTGGAAATCGTGGCCGGGCAGACTGGACTCCGCTTCCCCCACGTATTCAGCCGCTACCTGGAGCTGAGCCTGCTCTCGCTCCGGCCCCAGGACAAATGGAATATCCTCCAGTCCACCACCCATCGGCTCGTTTTCCAGGAATACTCCTGTGCCATCTTCGAAAAACTGAAAGCCGCGGGGCTCGACTTGCGCGGCACGCCCTGCGGGGCCATTTGCTTCGCCCGCTTCGGCCAGGCCATGCGCAAGGCCCAGATCGGCTGCGCCATCTCCCATACCAAGCGGATGGACCCGGACGGGCTCTGCGAGTTCCAGTTCCTGAACCGCTGACCTTTTCCCCGGCCCCTTCGGTCGCGGGGTGGTCGAATCCAGAAGGAGGTAAAATATGAGCAAGCCAAAACAAGGCAGCGTCCTCTGGGCCATGATCTGGATGGTCGTCCTCTCGGCCCTGCTGTTCTGGCTGCCGGTGGCGGGACCCCTGATCGCCGGCGTAGTGGGAGGCAAAAAAGCCGGCGGGATAGGCCCGGCCATCCTGGCGGTGCTTCTGCCCGGGATCCTCCTGGGGGTGATCCTCTTCTTCCTGGCGTCCTCCCTTACCGGCATCCCTCTCCTCGGCTTCTTCGCCGGGCTCGGCGGCTTTGTCTTCGCCCTGATGCACTCCGGCCTGCTCCTGCTCGGCGCTGTGATCGGCGGGATCCGGGCATAAAAAAAGCGGGAGGGGTTGCCTCCCGCTGGAGAAAGGAGAAAGAGGGAAGGGTTAGGGCTGCTTCGCGTGAGCTTTTGCCCCAGACCGCTTACGAGGTAAGAATCGGAATCTTGCGTCCGCCACTACTCGGCCCGGCCGGCATGAAAAGGAAGAGCAGGCCGTCACGATACTCGGCCTTGATGTCGTCTTCCTTGACGCCTTCCGGCAGGTGAAAATGGCGGTGGAAACTGCCGTAAACCCGCTCGAGCCGGCGGATGCTCTCGCCATCGTTCCCCTCCGCGAGGCGGCGGCTGCCGGTCAGGTAGAGAATGCCGTCCCGCACTTCCAGGGTCACGTCCTCTTTGCGCACCCCCGGGATCTCCACCACCAGGTTGAGCGTGCCGTCTTTCTCAAAGATGTCCACCGGGGGATGGAAGGTATGCTCGTGGTATTCATCCACGCCGGACTCGGGCACCACCCAGGTGGGGCTGAGGATGTCGTCCCACCAGGAGCGGCTGAGCAGGCTGCCAAACGGGTTGTAAAGGTTCAGGTTCATGGTCGTTACCTCCTTCAAAGGCTAAAGATCGGTTAAAAGTTTTTCCAATAGTTGCTTATATGTTCAAATGTCGTTGCTATGAACATAACCATCCCCTGCCTCCTTGTCAAGGGGGCGACCCCCTGCTTCAGGATTTTTTTTGCCGCGGCCGCGGCTTTCCCGCGAAGCTTAGATCGCAATCGGTCAAAGTCAGCTCGCTCATCTCTTGGATCCAGAGAATAGGGCAATGGATTTTTAAGTGAAATTTGACTATAATAAAAAAGTAATCCCGGGATGGTATCGTCCGCGAAGGGTAGGGCCATCCGCGTGACTCGGGGGCATGGTGCCAACCGGACGAGGGGGCGGATTCCTTAAGGACCTTTCAAGATTGCGGGCCAGAAAAAGCCCGCCGGGAGGTTGACATGAACCTGTTTAAAAAATGGTTGCTGGTAAGCATGGTGATCGGACTGCTGGTGTTCGCCTATGCCTTGGCTCAGGAGGCCGGCGGCGGAGCCGCAGCCGAGCCCAGCACGCCGAGTTACGGCCCTGGGACCGTGCCCACCATTCCCGGCACCAACGTTCCGGTCCCGGCCGGTGAGGGAGCGGCGCCCCCTCCAGAAGCCGGGTCCGACGCGGCTGGCCCCGGTGAAGAAGGAGCCGGAGGCGACGCCCCCGGCACCTACGTGGAGCGGCGCAAGGACCAGTTGGTCTTCGAGTCCTCCTGCCTCAAGTGCCACCCCAAGGAAAAAATCCTCAAGCGCCGGACCGAGGCCCAGTGGAAGGAGATCGTCCTGAAAAAGCACTTGATGCTGGGCCGCATCTTCAGCTCCGACGCCGCGCCCGTGCTCCGCTATCTCAATGGGAACTACGGGATCAAACCCCAGCCCGCGGCGCCGGTTAGCGCCGCCCAGCCCCAGCCTCCGGCCCCCATGGCTCAACCCGGCGCTACCTCGGCCCCGCCTCCCGCGCCAACCCCGGAGCCGCCGCCCAAGCTGGATCAATAAGAGGCTTTGCGGATGCGCTGTCCCCAATGCGGCCTGGTCCATACCGACTCGGACCAGTTCTGTCGCCGGTGCCAGGTGGATCTTCGCACCGGCCAGCCCCGGCCCCAGGAGACGGCCGCGAGCGCGGCCGCGGCCCAGCCCGCCTGGCAACAACTCTTCAGCCTGGTCCGGCCCCTGCTCGCCAGGGTGCAAATTCCCCGCCGCGCTCCCTCGCGAACCCTGGTCGCTCCGCTCATGTCCATGCCGACTCCGGCTCCGGCCGCGGCGCCGGTCCGGCACAAAGAAGCCGCCGCCCCCTCCGCGCTGAGCAAGCGCGCAACCGCCCTCCGGCAAATCCGCAACCCCTTCGCCGGTCTGGTCGGTCGGATGCAAGCGGCGCGGAGCGGGCCCAAGACCCTCACCTGCATCCAATGCTCCGGCGCCATGCACATTGAGCGGGCCGGAAGCTACGGCGCCGGCGGGCCTATTGCCCTCATCCTCGCCGGCGTGGTCGTGCTCGGACTCGGCCGCTGGGCCTGGCCTTTGTATCTGCTCGGACCCGCGGGCGTCGGGCTCGGCGTCTTCTACCGCCGCCGCGGCGCCAGCTTCTGGCACTGCCGCGGCTGCGGTTACCGGATTCCCCGCGAAGGGTAAAGGATGGAGCAAGAGCCATACCCCCTGGTCATCCTGGGCGGCGGTCCGGCCGGACTCACCGCCGCCATCTACGCCATGCGCGCCGGCCTCACCTGCCTGGTCATCGAGAAAGCCGTGGCCGGCGGCGCCGTGTTCCTCACCGACAAAATCGAAAACTACCCCGGCTTCCCCGGCGGCATCCTCGGCCCCGAGCTTTCCCAGCGCATGGAAGAGCAAGCCAAGTCCCTGGGCGCCGAGTTCCTTCAGGACGAGGTCACCCGCGTCGAGCTTGAAGGCAACCTCAAGCTGGTCAAACTCGCCGGCGGCAAGACCGTCACAAGCCGGGCCCTGGTCGTGGCATCAGGCTGCGAGCCGAACAGGCTCGGCATCCCCGGCGAGGACAAGTTTTACGGCCGGGGTGTGAGTTACTGCGCCGCCTGCGACGGCGCCTTTTTCCGCGGCGCCGAGGTGGCGGTCATCGGCGGCGGCGACAGCGCGGTGCAGGAGGCGCTGCTCCTCTCCAAGCTCGCCAAGCACGTCCACCTCATCCACCGCCGCGACCAGCTCCGCGCCATCCAGGTCTTGCAGGACGCGGCCCAGCAGGCCAAGAACATCTCCTTGATCTGGGACACCCTGGCCCAGGAGGTGGAGGGGGAGGACCAGGTCAAGGCGGTCAAGCTCTTGCACAAGCCCACCGGCCAGAAGCGCTCGCTGCCGGTGGAGGGGGTGTTCATCTACGTGGGGGTCAAGCCCATCACCGGCTTTATCCGGCACCTGGCGGAGATGACGCCCGAAGGCTATATCCAGGCCGGCGAAGATTGCAAGACCTCGGTCCCCGGCATCTTCGCCGCCGGCGACGTGCGCAAGAAACCCACCCGCCAGATCGCCTCCGCGGTGGGCGACGGCTGCAACGCCCTCAAGGCGGTGGAAGACTACCTCCTCGGCCTCTAAGCCCGCTTCAATTCTTCAGCTCCTGCTCAAATCTCTCTGGTCGGGGGACAGACATTCTTGTCTGTCAACAACTATACTTATGACTCTGCCGGCAACATCACTTCGATCCTCCATGAAGTGGATCCCAGCCGAGATCAGTCCTTCTCCTACGACCCCCTTAACCAACTCACCGATGCCGACGGCCCTTACGGCGACTACTCCTGGTCCTACGACCCCCTCGGCAACCGAACCCAGGAAACCCTCCTCCCGTCCGGCTCCACCCTCCCCGAAACCACCGACTACTCCTATCAGCCCGGCAACAACCGCCTCACCTACTCCATCACCCAGGACCCTCCCGTCTCCGCTTCCTACTCCGACTATGTCCTCACCCTCATCTACCCCAAGCACCACCTGCCCCAGGGCCAGCCCCTGCAGGATCAATACTATGATCTCCTGGATGAACTGGAACGGCTCCTGGATCGCGCCGACGCCGGCAAAAGGAACGTCTATCTCGCGCCTTACCTGGCTCAGGTCCGGGCCTTCCTCAACCATGCGCAATTGAATAAGGGCGACACCGTGCGCAAGCTTTTGGCCGAGAACGGAGTGCCGGCTGGGATGGTGAGCTGGTTGGCGGAAGAAAAATGGTGGAACTTGCGCCAGGAGGACTTGGCGCTTTGGACTCAAGATCAGAGAGATGATTTGAGAATCTGGATAGACTTTGCCGGGATGATCCAGATCGTGGCGCTGGAGGCGGACCCGGTTTTGAATGAGAAGTGGTATCGCTACGATGCGGCCGGGAGCCTGGAGGGGGAGACCGTGGCCATTTTCGGGGCGGACCCGACGGAGCGGGCCTACCTCAACAACGATAATTCCCATCTGGAGGGAGCTATCCTTGCGGGGGAGGTCTCCGAATTCTATGCTTACGACCATCTCAACCGGAGGGTGGTCAAGGAGGGCCCGTCGGAGACATTGGTCTATCATTACGATCTGCAAGGGAACTTGATCGGGGAGTCCAACCAGGATGGAACAAATTTGCGGGAATGGGTTTATGTTAACGGCCAACGCCTGGCCATGATTTTGCCGGCTGAGGGCGGAGGCGGGGGTGGATGTGAATCGCCATCAGCGCCGGACTTTCCAAGCTGCTCGTCAATGGCCGCGCGGCCGGGAGCTGAGGCCGGCACCGGAGCGGTGCTGATTCTCTTGGGCCCTGCTTTCATAGCCATTGGGTTAAAGTATCATCGAAGAAAATATACTATCTTGGGCTTGACTTTTATTGGCGGTATGCTATTCTTGGTCCTGATGCCTAATGCCCAAAGCCAAACGCCTGCGGAGACCATCTACTATTACCATAATGATCACTTGGGGACGCCTCGCGTCATGACGGATGCTACTGGTCAAGTAGTTTGGGACGTGGATTATACTCCTTTCGGCGAGATCACCAACTACGTGACCAATACTCTTCCAGTTGACCAACCCTTCCGCTTCCCCGGCCAATACAACGATACCCTGACCGGCCTTTATTACAACTGGAATCGCTATTATATGCCGGAGGTAGGGAGGTATAATCGATTTGATCTAACAAAATTGTCATCTTTAATTATTAATAATAAAATATATATCTTACCTGTTAATGATGCTTTTAATTCAATTCATCCTTATAGTTATTCTAATAGTAATCCATTAAATAATTTTGATTTTAATGGCCTTTTCATGTTATATATTTGCTTTATATCTAGTTGGGGGGGACCTATTCCTAGCAATTGGGGTGATACATCTTCCTGCGATATTAGCTGTAAGGGGAAGTGGGGTCCCTATTATTGCAATTGTGATGTTACTGGCGATTATGATTGTTATCCTTTTATATCGAGTTATAGTTCTTTTAATTACCAATATAAAAAGCATTATAGATTCATATTTTTAGCACAATATAGAACAAAAGGTATGTGTCCAGTATCTTTCTTAACATCTAAAAGGGATTGAAGCAATGGCTAGTAGAATTAATAGATCATTTAAGTTTATATTGGATTTTTATAAAAGATGGCCCATCATTTTGTCGATAATATTATATACTATATATAGATTGATTGAATTCATGATATTAATATTTTATATTGATGAAAATATCATTAATAAAATTATTAAAATCGTTTCTATTTGCAATATAATTATATGTTTTATTGGTTTAGTATTTTTCACGCTATATCCTATCTATTTAAAATATATAAATAAATATGCTATAAGATATTTTATTTTGCAACAATTACTATCAATATATTTGATATATATATTTCTAAATTGGGCTATTCAATGGTGAAGGATAAACTATTTATTGAACTTGTGCAATTCTTAAAATAGGCACAGTCACCTATTTTCGATGCTCCCATGACCATCACTATGAAAGGAGGCCAGACCTTCTTGTCTGTCAACAACTGAGGATCGGGGTCAGAGCTTCACATAATACTTAACGAGCAGGCTGTCCACCTGAAAAGACCGCCCTTTTGCGATGCCTTCGACTCTGTTCCTCAATTCTCTCTCACCCGACGCCAGCAAAAAGAACGTCAAACTCGCTCCCTTCCTCGCCCTTCTTCGCGCCTTCTTGAACCATGCCGAAAGGACTGAGAAATTATCCAGCGCTTGCCCTGGGGTCTATTGGGGCTGGGGAGGATTGAGGAAGGAGAGGCGGTCGGGTCCGGAGGGGATGATCTTGTCGTTGACCAGCAGGTATTCGGACTCGGAGAAGAAGCGGGGGAGGTCAGGGATTTGGGCATAGGCTAAGGCTTCGGAAGGGCGCACGCCCCAGACAATTACCTCGGAGCCTTGCTTGGGCTGGACCTGGATGATCCAGAACTCGATGCCGGTGGTGAATTTGGGGTCGCGGGTCAAGGCGACAAAGGCCTCGGCCATGCGGCGGACGGCGTCGGGCAGGGAATACTCGGGGAAGTAGGCGACCAGGTTGACGGTGGGCGAGATCTCCCGGTAAACGTAAATGTTGTCGTTCTGCAAGCCGGGCAGGGCCTGCTTGACTTGCTCGGGCACCGGCCAGATCTCGGGCTTGAGTTCTTTCTGCTCGATCTTGGGTCCGGGCTGGGAAGGGGCCTGGGGCTGCGGCGGCCGCGAGCAGGCCGATGCCAGGAAAACCATCGCCAGCAGGCTGAACCATAGTTTCATTCCTTGTCTCCTTTTGCGCTCGCCGCGGAGGGCGCCGGCAGCGGGCATTATTTCCCCAGGGATTGCACGATCCCGGCGGCCATCTCCGCGAGCGACAAGACCTCGTCCACCACCTTTAGCTCAATGGCCGCCCGGGGCATGCCGAAAATGACCGAGCTGCCTTCGTCCTGGACCAGGGTGCGGCCCTTGCGATCGTGGATGAGCTTCATCCCGTCGGCGCCGTCGCGGCCCATGCCGGTGAGGAGCACGGCCAGGGCGCGCTCGCCGAAGGACTCGGCCACCGAGCGGAAGAGCACGTCCACCGAAGGCCGGCAGGAGTTGACGGGTTCAGCGTCGGAGAGGCGCAGGCGCTCGGCGTTGACCAGGAGATGGCGGCCGGTGGGCGCGATGTAGGCGTTTCCGGGCTGAAGCTGCTGGCCTTCGGCGGCGAGCTTGACTTGCAGCTTGGACTCGCGATTGAGCCATTCCACCAGGCCCTCGGCAAAGCTGGGCGCGATGTGCTGGACGAGGAGGATGGGGACCGGCAGGTCGCCGGGCAGTTCGCGGAAGATCTGGACCAGGGCCTTGGGCCCGCCGGTGGAGGCGCCGATGGCCACGACCTTTCGGCGGGGCGCGCCGAGGACAGCAGCCGTCGGCTGCGGCGCCGGGGCCCGGGCCGGAAGGGGTGTGGGCGGGAGCGGGGCGGCTTCTTTCGGCCGCTTGTGCCGTCCGCGCAGATGGGAGATGACCGGGATCCGGCTGAGCAGGCGGAGCTTGCTGACAAAGTCCTTGCGGATCTCTTCGTAGCGGGCGGTGCCGGCCTCCGCGGGTTTCTCCATGACGTCGAGCGCGCCGCGGGAGATGGCGACAAAGGCGATGTTCATCTCCCGGTTGGAGACGGCGGAGCTGAAGACCAGGATGGGCACGGGATGGTAGGCCATGATCTGCTCGACCGCTTCCAGGCCGTCCATGACCGGCATGAGCACGTCCATGGTGACGATGTCGGGATTCAGGGCCTGGACTTTTTCCACCGCTTCCTGCCCGTCGCGGGCCTCGCCGATGAGCTCCAGGTCCGGCTCGTCCGCGATCATGTCCTTGAGCAGCTCGCGGACCAGGGCGGAGTCGTCGGCGATCAGGACCCGGATCATCGCCGGCCCTCTCCGATCAGGGTCTTGATCGTTTCCAGGAGCACGGTCTGGTCAAAGGCGCCTTTGACGATGTAGGCCTGGGCGCCCACGGCCATGCCGCGGCGCTTGTCCTCATCCGCGGCGCGGGAGGTCACGAACACGACCGGCAGCTCCCGGGTCCGCTCGTCGGCCTTGAGGCGCTCGGTCAGCTCGAAGCCGTCAATCCCGGGCATCTCGATATCCACCACGAAGAGGTCGTAGTCCTTCGCCTTCACCTTGTCCAGGGCTTCCTGGCCGTCCACGGCCAGGTCCACCTCGTAGCCGGCCCGCTCCAGGATGTTCTTTTCCACGATCCGGGTGGTAATCGAGTCATCCACCACCAGCACCCGCGGAATCCTCTCCTCTTCCACGGCCCGCGGCCCCGGGGTCTGGCGCCAGCTCTCGGCCGCGGCAAAGATATCAAACACGTTCAGGATCAAGGCCGGCTCGCCCCGGCGGAGCAAGGTGGCGCCGGAGATGAAGCGGACGCTCTTCAGGTGGGGGCCGAGGTTTTTGACAATGATCTCCTGGTCGCGGATGAACTGGTCCACTTCCAGGGCGAGGTTCTGGTGGCGGAATTTGAGCACCACCATGTGGCGGAACTCCCGTCGGGCCGGGGCTTTGCGGGAGGGGCGGCCGTCCCGACCCAGGAGATCGGCCAGGTGCACGATGGGGATGACCTGGCCGCGCAGGTTGATCACCTCGCGGCCCCGCTCGGTCTGGAGGTGGCTGGTCTGGAGGCGCACGGTCTCTTCCACAAAATTGAGGGGCAGGGCATAGACCTCGTCTCCGACTAAGACCAGCAGGGAATTGATAATGGCCACGGTCAGGGGCAAGGTGAGGATGATCCGGGTGCCGGCGCCGCGCTCGCTGTGGATGTGGAGGTCGCCGCGGATCAATTCGATGTTGGTCTTGACCACGTCCAGGCCCACGCCCCGGCCGGAGAGGTCGGTGATGATCTGGCTGGTGGTGAAGCCCGGCCGCAGGGTGAGGTAGAGGACCTCATGGTCGCTCATCTCGGCCGCGGTCTTTTCATCAACCAGGCCGCGGGAGAGCGCCACCTCCCGGATCCGGTCGGTGTTCATGCCCGCGCCGTCATCGCTCACCTCGATGATCACGTTCGACCCGCGCGGATACGCGTGCAGGCTGATCTGGCCCTGCCGCGGCTTTGAGAGCTTCTCCCGGTCCTCCGGCGGCTCGATCCCGTGGTCGCAGGCATTGCGCAGGATGTGGATCAGCGCCCCCTTCAGTTGCTCGAGCATCCGCTTGTCCAACTCGGTCTCGCCGCCGGTCACCTGGAACTCAATTTCTTTGCCCATGGCCCGGGCCAGGTCGCGGACCAGGCGGGGGAACTCGTCGAAGAGGGTGCTCACCGGGAGCATGCGCAGCCCGAGCGCCTGGTTTTGCATCTCCTGGGTGTTGAGGTCAAGCTCGATGATGTCTTCGGCAATCTCCTGCTGGAACTCCTGGAGACGGCTGCGCAGCTCCTGGAGCTTGGCCCGGCCCTCCGGCCGGCGGCCGTCCTCAAAATAATCGTGCCAGCGGTTGAGCAGGCTGTCCAGTTCCTCGAACATGGTCTTGGCCTGGTGGCCTTTGCCCTCCAGCCGGATCTTGTTGATCAAAAGCTCCCCGGCCAAATCCACCAGGCTGTCCAGGCGCTGGGCTTCCACCCGCACCGTTTCCATCTCCACCCGCCGCAGCTCGGCCGGTTGGGGCTCGTCCTCCGCGGCCCCGGGCGGAGCCTTCGGCGTTGGAGCAACCGGGCGCTCCTCCGCCGCAACCGCTTTCCCCTTGGCCGCAGCCTTTTTCGGCTTGGCCGGTTTGGTCTCCGCTGGGGTCGCAACCGGCGGAGGTTCCTCCGGCGGAGGCGCGGCCGGCGCCGGGGCCGGGCCGGCCACGGCCTGGCTGAGCCGCGCCACCAGGTCTTTCCGTTTCGAAGCCGCTTTTGCTTTCACGCCCTGCTCGACCAGGGCGGTGAGCAGGTCGGTGCCTTCCAGCAAGAGGTCGGTCAACTCCCCGGTCAAGCGCAGCCCGCCCTCTTCCACCGCCTTGAGCAGGTCTTCCATCTTGTGCGCGATCTCGCCGATCTCCGAAAGCCCGAGCATGCGCGACGAGCCTTTGAGGGTATGGGCGCTGCGCAGGATGGAGTGGATGACCTCGGCGTTGCCGGCGTCCTTTTCCAGTTCGAGCAGGCCCTGGCTCAACTTCTTGAGATGCTCTTCCGCCTCGACCCGGAAGATGTGGAGATACTTCTCGCGCTTGTCCTCGGCCATCAGCCCCGGTCCTCCACCGCCAGCACGCCCCGGCGGATAAAATACACCAGCGCCTTGTAAATATCCAGGTCTGGATAAGGAAGCTTGTCCAGCACGTCCAGGAAGCTCCGGTTTTGCTCCACCCGCTCCAGGAGCTCGGCCTCGCGGGGGGACAGCTCGCTTCCCGGAGGCCGGCGCCCGGACAGAACCCGCAGGCTCTTGCCGGCCAGGGGAAAGTCCTTCTCCAAGAGGTGCAGCTCATCGAGCTGGCGGGCGCCCTCGATGAGCAGCGCCTCCGGCTTGTCGGCGAACCTTTCGTCCCGGTCCAGCTCGATCAGCGGCTCCACCTCGAACTGGGCGTCGGGCCAGTCCAGGAGGCGGATCAGCGCCTTGGGCCCCCGGGCCGCGCCCACCTCGACCCGGATGACCCGGCCGGCCGAGAAGGCGATCCGGCCGGTGGGTTTGCCCAGCCGGCTGATCTTGAGGAGCCCGGTTTTCTGGTTGGCGGCGAACATCTGGATCAGGTCGGAAAGCCCCAGGTCGCGGGTGGTGCCGGAGAGGGACTTCTTCTGGCGGAGCAGGACCGCCTCCTGGGTCTTGAGCATGCGCTGGAAAATCATCTTGACCCGCGCCTTCAGCTCGTCCATGGCAAAGGGCTTGGTCAAATAATCGTCCGCGCCCATCTGCAAGCCGCGGATCCGGTCCGGGGCCTCGGTCTTGGCGGTCAGGAAGATGAAGGGGATAAAGGAAGTGAAGGGGTTGTTGCGGATCTGGCTGCACAGCTCCCAGCCGTCCAGCCCGGGCATGGCGATATCCGCGATGATCAGGTCCGGGTTCTCGGCCAGCGCCAGGGAAAGCGCCGCGGCTCCCTCCCCGGCCGTGAACACCCGATACCCCTCGGCCTCAAAGGCGTCCCGAACCATTTCGGTCACCGTGGGGCTGTCGTCAACGGCCAAGATCTTCAGCTTCAGCAAGGCTGCCTCTTCTTAAAATTCGAACCCATGCCCTCTTCCAAGCCCAAGGATAAGCACACCTTCCCTTTCTTTTCCGGCACCGGGGAAGGCGCAACCGGTTCGGATCAGCATAGCATAACCGGCTTTCGCGTCAAGAATCCGTGCCTGGAGCAAGTGCCACTCCTTCTTGGTCAGGGTAAGCAGATGGTAAGGGACCGCAATCAGGGAGCCGCGGCCGAGATAATGATCCGGAAGGATCCCTGGCGGTCAATCCGGAGAACGTTTTGTCGGGGGTCGAAACGGTAGCCGGGCTCGGAACCGCCGCCGGGTTTCGGACGGAGGGGCTGGCCGTCGGCCGTGATGCGGCGGGGGGTAAAGGTCAGGCGGAGGATCTCGGAACCCTGGGGAGCAAAGGTGGTGTAAGAAATTTTTCCGGGGCCGTAAGAGATCCCGGTGATGATGGAGCTGGAATGGAGCAGGTGGTCTTGGTTGGCGGGCGCCATTTCCGGGAGGGCGGCCATGCCGTCGAGGAAGTGGGGCACGTAATCGAAATAGCCGTCGCTGAACCACACGTCCGGGTCGGCAATACTGAAAATCACCACTCCATCCTCCCGCGCCAGGTAGGTGGCCAGGGCAAAACTGCGGAGGGCTTCTTCCCGAAAGGCCGCGCCGCCGCCGGCCGCATACCACAGGGCGCAGAGCGAGGCATACCGCGCGGTATGACTCCCGGCCACTTGCATGCAAAAGCGCTGTTCGCGGATGGCGGTGGCGCCATGCCACTTGGCCCGATCATCGCCGAGGGTCTGTTTGATCCAGGCCAAGAGGGCGGGCACGTGCTCGCGCCAGGCCGGGTCCAGCTCCGGGTGCCGCATCAGGTAGCGGGCCACCTCCCCGGGCGTGTATTGGTCGCGGTTCCAGTTGAGCGGATCGCGGATCACGTCTTCGAAATAGCCCTTCCAGCGCCTATTCCGCATGGGATAGCGCATGAGCCAGTCCCAGGCCCGGGCCCGGGTGGCCGCCTGTTTCGGGGTCTGCAGCCCCAGCCGTTCCAGCTCGTCGAAGAGCACGATCGGCCAGAGCACGTCGCTGGTGTAATGCTCGAGCACCCGGCCGGTGCGGGCGTTCACCCGGAACGGCCAGGGCGAATGCCGCGCGTCGCCCTCGCGGATTTTCTCGGCCAGCACCTCGGCGCAGTGCCTCGCCGCTTCCAGATACTTCCGCTCGCCGGTCAGTTGATAAAAGCGGAGGTAGCCGACCGCGGCCTGGCCCACCTTGTCCGGCTCGATGCCGTCCAGACCCTCGTGCGACCCGCCCCGGTAATGCCCGGAGTTATCCGCGCTCGCATAAGGCACCCGCGGCCACAGGTAATCGGCCGGGGTGGACTCGGCGATCAGGTGATCCAGCGGCCGGCGCGCGAGCTCGATCCAGGAGGTCTCTCCCGTGTAAGGGTAATACCGGACCAGGGTCTCCACCATCATCCCGAAAAGCCCGGCCGGGTTGTGCGGCCAGGCTTCCGGCTCCATGGTCGGGTAGCGGAAATCGCAATACTGCATATACCAGGGCAGCCCGGTGGCCGGATCGGTCGGACAGTTTTGGATGAAGCCCATGGCGAGACGGATCACGCGGTCGTAGGAGGTCCAGGGCAAAATTTTCCCCTCCGCGTCCAGCGCCACGGGATGAAAGGGGATCGCTTCGTGCCACTTGGGCGGGGCGATCCAGCGGAAAAAGATTTCATCCGCCCGGGCGAGGGTGGAGGCGAAAGCCATCCCGCCGGCGAGCAGGAAGAAGACCGCCCCGGCCCGAAAAGCCATTTTTTTTCTCATCGCGGTCCCCCCTCGAAACTTTCCGGCTGGCTTTGGATCATAGGAGATCCTTAAAGCCGGGGCAGGAGACAGGGCCATTGCTTATTCAGATATGTAAACTTACCACTACAGACCTGACCCCATCCCGGCCGGGTCAGGCCCGGCGGAGGGCTTGTTTAACTTTTTCGCGCAAGCTCCTGGGTTCGAAGGGTTTGGCCAGGAAGTCGTCGGCCCCGAACATCTTCATGGTCTCGATGGCGCCGACATTGGAGCGGGAGCTCAGGCAGAGGACATGAATGTGTTTAGTTTCCTCGCTGCTTTTGATCTCGCGGCAGACGATGTAACCCACCTTGCCCGGCATTAAAATATCGAGGATGACCAGGTCCGGAACCACTGCTTCCACCTTGGCCAAAGCCTCCACCCCGTCCAGGGCTTCGTGGATTTCGTATCCCTCTTCCTCCAGGGTGACCCGGACCAGCTCCCGGATGCTGTCCTCATCATCCGCGATCAGAATTTTTTTCCGCATTGATTACTTCCTTTGCGTCAAGGTCAACAGCCCTCGAGTCACTCCCCTTGCGCCCCGTAGCGGCGGAGGAGGGCCACCATTTCCTGGTCTTCGTTTAACGTCGCCGAGCGGAGCGGGCTAAGGCCGAAAGTATCCTTGGTGTTCACGTCCGCCCCCTTGGCCAGGAGCAGCGCGGCGATCTCGTGATCCCGCAGCAGGACCGCCCAGTGCAAGGGGGTCTCGCCGTCATTATTGGCCCGGCGGATATCGGCGCCCCGGGCCAGGAGGAGTTCTACTACGTCTTTTTCCCCGGCAAAGACCGCCCAGAGCAGGGGTGTGCAGCCTTCCTCGTCGCGGGCGTTGACATCCGCGCCCTGACCCAACAGCCGTTCGCACTCGGAGTAGTTGCAGTCTCCCGAGGTTTCCTGGAGAAGGTTCAGGTCCAAAGAGGACGGAGATTGACCCTGAGGGGCCTGGGTCTTGGGCCGGTTTCGCTTTTGTTCCATATCCCAAACTTCCTTACTTCTCGAAATTCAACTGCTCCCCGGAACCCTGAACCGCCCGGTTCCGGGGCCCCGGGCCCTTTAATCCAGACCCAGGAGCTTTTTCACTTTGGCCCGGAGCTCGCTGGGCTCAAAAGGCTTGATGATGTAGTCGTCGCCGCCCTCCATCTCCATGGTGTTCAGCGCGGTGCGGCTGGAGCGGGAGCTGATGAAGAGGATGGTGCTGTTTTGCGTTTCCGGGTTCTCCTTGATTTCGCGGCACACCATGTAACCCACCACCCGGGGCATCATCACGTCGAGGATAATCAAATCGGGCTTGATTTCCTGGGCCTTGAGCAAGGCCTGCTGGCCGTCAAAAGCCTCGTAAAGCTCATAGCCCTCATCCTCCAAGGTGAGCCGGATCAGCTCCCGGATGGCGTCCTCGTCGTCCACGATCAAGATCTTTTTCTCCATACCAATTCCCTTGACCTCATTCTTCACCCCCTGCTCCCTCCGGCCGCGGAGGTCTCGGAGTCAGACTCCCAGCAGCTCTTTCACCTTCTGCTTCAATTCCTGGGGCTGAAAGGGTTTGACCAGGAACGCATCGCCGCCCTTAAGCTGGCCCATCTTCTTGGATTGGGCGCTGGTGCGGGCGGTCAAGAAGAGCACCAGGATCTGCCGGGTATCGGCGCCCTGCTTCAACTCTTCGCAGACGGTGTACCCCCACTTATCCGGCATCATCAGGTCCAGGATGACCAGGTCGGGCCGCAGGGTTCGGGCCAGCTCCAGAGCTTCCTTGCCGTCCGCCGCTTCGGACAGATCAAACCCTTCGTCCTCCAAGCTGACCCTGACCAACTCCCGGACATTAGCCTCGTCGTCCACGATCAAAATTTTCTTTCTCAATGGACTCCCCCCTTACGCCTTCCATTCCAGAAGGAAATAAAAGGTACTGCCCTTGCCGGGCGCGCTCTCCACCCCCACCTTGCCCCCATGGGCCTCAATGATTTCCCGCACCAGGGCCAGACCCAGGCCGCTGCCCTCCCCATGCTCCCGCATCACCCGGTCCGCCTGCTCGAAGCGGTTGAAAACCTTGGACTGCATTTCCTGGGCAATGCCCTTGCCGGTATCGGTCACCGCCACCCGCACCAGGAGCCGGTCATCGTCCATCACCTTGTCCAGACTCACGGTCACCCGGCCGCCCTGGTGGGTGAACTTGATCGCATTGGAGAGCAGGTTGGCCATCACCTGGCTCAGCCGGTCCCGGTCGGCCCGCACCTTCACCTCTTCCTGGGGCAAGGCGCTCAAAAGGCCGATATACTTGGTATAGGCGGCGCCCTGGAACGAGGCCACCGATTCCTGCACCAGGTTGACCAGGTCCACCTCCTGGAAATCGAATTCCATTTTCCCCACCTCAAAACGCTGCAGGTCGAGCAGGTTGTTGATCAGACGGGTGAGCCGGTCCGACTCCTGGCAAATGATGCCCAGGTAGCGCTTCTGGCGTTCTTCTTCCATGCGGCCCATCTTCTCGATCAGGATGGCGGCGTAGCCCTTGATGCTGGTCATGGGGGTGCGGAGGTCGTGCGAGACCATGGAGAGGAAGTTGTCTTTCATCTTGTCGAGCTGCTTCAACTGCCGGTAAGAGGACTCCAGCTCGACCATTTTCTTCAGCTCTTCCACCTTGCGGGCGTTCTCGATCGAGACCGCGGTCTGCATCATCAGGGTCTGTAAAAGCTCGATGTCCTCGGTCGAATACCAGGCCCCGGACTTCTTCTCGCCCAGGCCGAGCATGCCGATCAGACGGCGCTCGTAGACGATGGGAATGATCAGGACCACCTGCAGGTACTGGATCAGGTCCAGCATCTGTTCGCGGCGCTCCCGGAATTCTTCCAGACCCTCAAGGTCGTTGATCTGGACCGCCCGCCGTCGCTCCTCGAGGCGCTGGATCAGAGGGTGCTCTTGGCTCACCGGCTCCAGGCTCGCCGGGTCTGCGTAACCGGCGCTGACGACAGTGTGGAAGCCGGCCAGGTCCTGGTCAAAGAGGAGGATCAGTCCGCGCTCGATTTTGACGGCATCCAGGACCGTGTCCAGGATCTGGTTGAGCAGCCGGTCCAGCTCGATGATGCTGACCAGAACCGTGCTCGCTTTCCGGATGGTGGTCTGGTACTCGTATTGCTCCCGGAAGAAGCGCCGGTCCATGCTGCGGTCCACCCGCTGGCGCAGCGGCCGGAACATGGCCATCATGGCCATGGTGGAGAGCACGGCCGCGATCTGGGAGGACTGGCCGCTCACCTCCTGCAGAATCACGCTGAGAATCCCGACCAGCGCGAAGAAAAGCACCACCACGATGCCGCTGACCAGGAGGTAGCTGGCGGAGCGGCGGATGAAGGTGTCCACGTCGAACAAGTTGTGCTTGACAATGGCGTAGCCGATGCTCAAGGGGATGACGGCGGCAAAGACGCCGACCAGGTAGAAACTGGTGATCTTCAGAATAAAGGTGCAGAAGGCCAGGATCATGATCGCAACGAAAGACACCAGGAACCCGTAAAAAACTACCTTGCCTTTCTGGCGGGTCAACGGGTCGGTGGAAATATAGAAGGTATGGATCATCACTCCGACGGCCAAGGTGGCGTTGAAGAACAGGTAGATCAGCATGATCGTGTCAACAATGAGGTATTTGTGAACGTCGGGATAGAAATACCGGTAAAAGAAAATGATCGGGACCGCGGTGACCAGCAAGTAGATCAGGAAGAACTTCCGGGCTGGGTTCACCACCGGGAAATAAAGGCTGAGGACAAGGAGGACCGGGCCGATCAGGGCCAGGGTGCTCAGGCTAAGGGTGGGCAAGGCATGATTGGTCACAAATTCCGGGCTGGAGGACAGGATCAGGGCTGGAACCACCGAGCAGGCCAGGTAGGCCCAGCTCGTGGGCAGGTTGGGCTTGAGGTAAAATACGACCAGGCCCATGACCATGAAGATCAAGCTGATGAACATGAACCCGTAGAAAAACAGGTAATAGTTCTGTCGGGTAAAGACCTGCACCGGAAGGGTCAGGTCGAAGGTCTTATCTTTGCGGAGGACGGTGTAGGTTACCGGGGTGCCTGGTGTTTTGGCGGCAATCAACTGATGCAAGTCATCCTGGGAGGTCAGGGCTTGGCCGTTGACCGCCACGATGATATCCCCGAACCGGATCCCCTTTTTAAAGCCCTCCCATTCCGGCAGGAAGAGGACCCCGATCAAATTATTCTTGAGCGCCAGGAAGCCGGGAAAGGGACGGTTGGCCCAGATGCGGGTGGTCCAAAGATTGAAAGAAGCGATAGCCAGATAGACCAGGACCAGGAGGGCAATGACCAGATTCCGGCCCCGATTGCTGATGATTACTTTCTCTCCCAATGGAATTCTCTTTCCTCTTCGACTGCTATGGCTCAGTTGTCTCAGTAGAGGATGGTCTAAATCCGGCCCGGCGCTCTCTCCGATCTTGCCTTCGGCCTGAGGGACTCACCGGCATACCCCCTCTTATCTCAATCATATCCACCTTGCCTTTGTTTTCCGGCGCCGGGAAGGCGGAACCGGTTCGGGCCAGCATAGCATAACAGGCTATCCCGTCAAGAATTCCTGCCCGGCCTAAATCTCCGGCTAATTCCGGTAGGGAGTGCGCGGGCTTGATCGCGCTTGGCTTCGCTCCGGCTTGACCGAGCGCTCCGCGGGCTTGCTCATGCAATATTGTGGGATTTGGGGGCCAGAGCTTTAAACTTTGCATTTTTGCATAGAAGATTTTATAGGTTAACAGACAAGAGAGACTCCGCCGACCTGCCTATGCCCGCCGGAGCTGGCTTCGCGCAGTCTCCGACGCGCAAAAGCGCTTTGGCGACGGCGCGGCGCGAGCGCTTCGTCCTCCGCGAAGGCGGAATGTCTGTTCCACCGTCCTGACACCATTGCTCCTGGATACTGCCTGCTGAAAAAAAAGAGGCCCGCCTTGCGGCAGGCCCCCTGGGTTCTGCGGATCGCGATCGGATCAGAAAGCGTTTTCCGGGATGAGGATGGGATCGCGGTTGTTAGTTTTGATGTAAGCGCCGATGGCGTCCACCTCGGGCAGAACCGAGTCAATAAAGAACTTGGCGGAGTGGATCTTGCCCAGGTAAAAGGCGGCCTCGTTCAAGGACTCGACCACCTTTTTCTTGGCCGCGTCGTCCTTGGCGCCCTTTTCCTGAAAGAGGGCGTTGAGCTTTTGGGTGGCGAGGATGAGCTGCTCGCCCAGGAGCCAGCCCAGGCAGAGGTGGCCGAAGGCGGTGAGGTAAGGGGTGGCGGCCAGCACCGGGGCGGACTGGTCGCCCTTGAGACCGAGGGTCATCAGGTGCTTGGTGGCGCTGTCGAGCGAGTCGGTGGCGGCGATGACTTTATCGAGCCAGGGGTCGAGACCGTCCTTGCCCTTGGCCTTGGCCATGGTGTCCTTGACCAGGGTGATGAATTCGTTGTAAGGCCGCATCTGTTTTTTGACGTCGAGGACTTTGCGGCCGATCAGGTCGAGGGCCTGGATGCCGTTGGTGCCCTCGTAGATGGAGCTGATCTTGGCGTCGCGCATATGCTGCTCGACCTTGTATTCGGTGCAGTAGCCGTAGCCGCCCAGGACCTGCATGGCCTCGCGGGTGACCAGAAAGCCCTGGTCCGAGCAGTAGGCCTTGATCACCGGAGTGAGCAGCGCCAGCAGATCCTCCCACTTTTCCTTTTCCTTGGGGTCGGAGGCGAGCTCGGCCAGGGTGTTGCAGAAGACGCCGCGGTAGATGAGGGCGCGCATGCCTTCGGTCATGGCCTTCATGGACAGGAGCATGCGGCGCACGTCCGGGTGCTTGATGATCTCCACCCGGGGCGCGTTCACGTCCCGCATGTTCTCGATGGCCACCCCCTGCACCCGCTCCTTGGCATACTTGAGCGCGAGCTGGTAGGCCGCGGCCGCGCAGCCCTGGCCCTGGAGCCCGGTGCCGATCCGGGCCTCGTTCATCATCTGGAACATGGCCACGATGCCCTTGTTCAGCTCGAAGATGAGCTCGCCGATGCATTCGCCCTTGTCGCCGAAGAGCAGCTCGCAGGTGGCCGAGCCGTGGATGCCCATCTTCTCTTCCACCTTGGGGCACTCGACGTTGTTGAACTCACCGAGCGAGCCGTCGGGCTTGATCCGGTATTTGGGCACGATGAAGAGGGAGATGCCCTTGATCCCGGGGGGCGAGCCTTCGGCCCGGGCCAGGACCAGGTGGATGTTGTTCTCGACCAGGTCGTGGTCGCCGGAGGAGATGAAGATCTTGCTGCCCGAGATGCTAAAGGTGCCGTCGGGCCGCTTCTTGGCCGTGCTCTTGAGGTCGCCCACCGCGCTGCCGGCCCCGGCCTCGGTCAGGCACATGGTGCCGCCCCATTTGCCCGCGATCATGTTGGGCAGATATTTTTGCTTCTGCGGGTCGGTGCCGTAGGTGTGGATCAGGTCCGCGGCGGCGCGGGTCAGGCCGGTATACATGCTGAAGGCGATGCAGGCCGAGACGCAATATTCGCTCACCGCGATGCCCAGGATGTTGGGCAGGCCCTGGCCGCCATATTCCGGCGGGCTGGAAAGAGCGCCCCAGCCGGCCTCACAGAAGGCGTCGTAGGCCGGCCGGTAACACTTGGGCACCTGGACCTTCCCGTCCTTGAGGTGCACCCCCTCGTGGTCGCCCTCCGCGTTCAGCGGCAGGATCACCTGCTCCGCGAACTTGCGGGCTTCCCCCAAGATCATGGTCCAGTCGTCCTTGGAGAACTCCTTGTAACTCGGATGTTCGAACAACTTTTCGGCCCCCAGGTGTTCCCAGAGCACGAATTGAACATCCCGATCATCCAACAATACGCCTGGCATGACGACCTCCTTTTTATCTGAATTTTTTGTTCTGGATGCCTGAAAAACCCGACCGCGGAAGCGACTGAATGAACGTTCATTCAGTGACCCCAAACTCACTCTACCACACCCCCCTCAAAAAAAGCAAGAAAAAAATGAAAGGACCGGCCAAAGGCCATGGTCCGGGTCCGAGCGCGGACCCGGCCTGGGGTGCCAGAGCGGTGAGGCGCGAAGGCCGGCTTATTCTTGGGCCTGGCGCCGCTTCAGTTCTTCTTTCCAGCGATCGAGGTCCGGGCTTTGCAAGGCTTGTTCGACCAGATCGAGGTTCCGGAGGGTGCGCAGGTCGGTCGGGTCCAGCTCAAGGGCGCGGCGGTAAAAGAACAGGGCCTTTTCGAGCTTGAGCTGCCGGCGCAGCGTCTGGGCGTAGTTGTAAACCGCGCGGGGCTTCTCCGGGGCGTGGGTGACCGCGTCCCGCCACAGCTTCGCTTCGCTCTGCCAGGTCAAGTTGCGGTGGAAGGTCAGGGCCAGCATAAAAACCATGACCAGGGCAAAGGCTGCTTTGCGCCAGGCCGGCCGGCGGGTGTCGGCGAAGAAGCCGGCGGCCAGGAGGGGGATGCCGGCAGCGGCCGGGAGATAGGCGTGGTATTCCTTGGCCAGGTCGGCGAGGGGGATGACGGAGGAGGTGGGGAGGAAGAGGATGAGCCAGATCAGGATCCCGCCGGCCGGGGCCGAGCCGCGGCGGAGGTAAAAAAGGCAGAGGGCCGCGCCGGCGAGGTTGGCGAGCAGGAACAGGACCAGGGACCAGGTAGGGTAGGGGAGGTGGTAGTCAAAGCTGAGGTGGATGGGCCAGAGGAATTTCTGGAGGTAGAGCCAGAGCACGCGGTTTTGGATCAGGAAATAGTGGAGCGGGTCAAGGGCCTGGCCCGGCTGGGCGGCGAGGATAATGGTCCAGCTCAGGCGCAGGCCCAGAAAGGCGAGGAAAGCGATCGCGATGGGGAGCAGGTGTCTTTGCGGCCGGCGGCGGAGGCGGTTGAGGATCCAGAGGGTGGCGGGCAGGGTGGCCGCGATTTCCTTGCAGAGGAGCGCGCCGGCAAAGCAGATCCAGAAGAGGACCATGCGGCCGGGTCGCTCTTCGGCCTGGAGATAGAAGCGCACGGCCAGGAGGTAGCCGAGGGTGGCCATCAGGGCGAAGCGGGCGGTGATAAAGTTGACCGCCTCGGTCAGCAGCGGGTGTCCGAGGAAGAGCATGGCCGCGGCCAGGGCAAAGGCGCCGGAGCGGGGCCGCAGCCGGATGAGCACCGCGTAAAGGGCGAGCCCGTTGAGCCAATGCAAAAAGAGGTTCCCGAGGTGAAAGGGCCGGGCCCGGGGCTTATTCAGGGCCGGGTTGAAGTGCAGGTGATATTGGGCGGCAAAGGTGAGGTTGGGAAGAGCCCGGAACGGGTCTTCGGAGAGCACCTCCAGGATCGAGTCGGATTGAATCTGGGCGTTATACAAGATGGTGGCGTTGTCGTCGTAGAGAAAGGGGCTGCTCAGCGCGGGCAGGTAGAGCAGGTAGAGGAGAAAGCCCGCGCCGGCGAACCCGGCCATCACCTGAGCGGGGCGCATGGGCGGATGAACAACCTCGTGGCTCTAACCTATCATATCTTGGGGTGCGGACAAAATTTCTTGTCGCGGCAAGCATCAACTGCTAAGCTAGAACCGGATCACCGTTTCAACCCAGGAGGGCGAGCATGGCAAAAGAAACTATAGCGGTTATCGGCCTGGGCACCATGGGCAGCCAGATCGGGATCGTCTTTGCCCGGGCGGGTTTCACCACTTATGTGTTTGACCAGGACCACGACCGCCTGGAGCAGGGCCGCAAGAAGGTCCGGGACTTTTTAGAGCAGCAGGTGAGCAAGGGCAAGCTGGCCGCGGAGCTGCGGGACCAGACGCTCGCGAACCTGCAGGCGGTGTTCGAGCTGGAGGCCGCGGTCGGCGAGGCCGACCTGGTGGTGGAAGCGGTGTTTGAGGACATCGGGGTCAAGCGCGAGCTGTTTGCGCAAATGGACCGGCTGGCGCGGCCGGAGACGATTTTAGCCAGCAACACCTCGACCCTCTCCATCACCGAGATCGCCGGCGCCACCCAATCGCCCGAGCGCTGCATCGGCGCCCACTTCCTGATCCCGGCGGCGTTGACTCCCTTGGTGGAAGTGACCAGGGGTCTTGCTACCTCGGACGCCGCTCACGACCGGCTGAAAGCGCTCCTGAAAGCCGCGGGCAAGGACACGGTCACGGTGAACGATGCTCCGGGCTTTGTCATCAACCGGCTCTACATCCCGCTCTTGAACGAGGCCTTTTTTGCGCTGGAAGAGGGGGTGGCGAGCGCGGAGGACATTGATAAGTCCTGCGTCAAGGGCCTGGGCTTCCCGCTGGGACCGCTGGCCGCCTCGGACGCCTCGGGCCTGGACGTGGTGCTGGCCTGCGTGGAGAGCCTGCACCGGCAACTGGGGGACAAATACCGGCCGGCGCCCTTGCTGGTCAAGCTGGTCCGCGCCGGCAGGTTGGGCCGCAAGACCGGGAGGGGGGTGTATGAATATTAAAGGTGACAAGGGTGTCAGGGGAACCCACCCTTGTGGACAAGGGTGGGCTACATCAGGAAAAAGTCATATTAAAATGCAGCCGCGACCGCGCTTCAGTCGCGGATCGGATTCATCGTTCCATGTTTCATTGGCTTGACTTGGTTAAGGAGTCTGGTATAGTTTCCCTGTTTCTCTCAAGGCCTCGGAAATTGTGAATTCAAGCGAAGGAGGAGCCAATGAAAGCCGCGCGCCGTCCTCTCATCCTCTCGGGCATCCTGATCCTGATCTCGCTTCTCGCCCTCGGCCAGTCCGTGCCAGAGCTCATCGCCTACCAGGGCCGGCTGACCAATGCCGCCGGCATTCCGCTGGACAGCGTGACCGTGGACCTGACTTTCGCCTTCTACCCCACGGAATTGAGCGGCACCCCTTTGCTCACTGTCACCCAGCCGGGGGTGCCGGTTATAAAAGGCATTTACAACGTCTTGATCGGCTCGGGCGGGATTCTGCCCGGCACCGAAACCACCCTGGCCGGGGTGTTCCAGAACCATGCCGAGGTCTGGATGGGAGTCCAGGTGAACAGCGACCCGGAGATGACGCCCCGCGCCCGGATCACCAGCGTGGCATTTGCCTTGAAAGCTGAAAAAGCTGAAAAAGCCGACCGGGTTGACACGCGATGGCTCACGGCTTTCATGCAGTCCAATGATTTTGACCAGGACGGCTATCTGAAAAACAATGATTGCGATGATGGCAACGCTTCGGTTGGTCCTCCTTCCTGCCAGAAGCTCGGGTCCGACCTCCAGGTGACCAGCGCCGCGAGTAATGCCTATGATCCCTCCCTGGCCTGGACCGGGACCGAGTTCGGGGCGAGCTGGACGGATTACCGGGACGGGAACACCGAGATCTACTTTGCCCGGATCTCCTCTTCCGGGGCCAAGCTCGGGTCCGACCTCCGGGTAACCAGCGACGCGAGTTCCAGCTATGATCCCTCCCTGGCCTGGACCGGGTCCGAGTTCGGGGCGAGCTGGCCGGATTACCGGGACGGGAACCTCGAGATCTACTTTGCCCGGATCTCCTCTTCCGGGGCCAAGCTCGGGTCCGACCTCCGGGTGACCAGCGCCGCGAGTAGTAGCTATTCTCCCTCCCTTTCCTGGACCGGGACCGAGTTCGGGGTGAGCTGGACTGATAACCGGGACGGGAACGAAGAGATCTACTTTGCTCGGCTCTCCTCTTCCGGCGACAAGCTCGGGTCCGACCTCCGGGTGACCAGCGACGCGAGTTACAGCTATATTCCCTCCCTGGCCTGGACCGGGTCCGAATTCGGGGTGAGCTGGCAGGATGGCCGGGACGGGAACTACGAGATCTACTTTGCCCGGGTCTCCTCCTCCGGCGCCAAGCTCGGGGCCGACCTCCGGGTGACCAGCGACGCGAATGGTAGCTATCGTCCCTCCCTGGCCTGGACCGGGTCTGAGTTCGGGGTGAGTTGGTATGATAACCAGGACGGGAACGAAGAGATCTACTTTGCCCGCCTCTCTTCTTCCGGGTCCAAGCTCGGAGCCGACCTCCGGGTGACCAGCGACGCGGGTTCCAGCTATTCTCCCTCCCTGGCCTGGACCGGGTCCGAGTTCGGGGTGAGCTGGACTGATTATGATTACTTGAGCGGTTACGAAAATATCTACTTTGCCTGGATCTCCTCTTCCGGCTCCAAGCTTGGGTCTAATTTCCAGGTGACCAGCGACCCGAGTTATGGCTATAGTCCCTACCTGGCCTGGACCGGGTCCGAGTTCGGGGTGAGCTGGACGGATTACCGGGAAGTGAACGACGAGATCTACTTTGCCCGGATCGCCGGCGTCTGCCCGTAGCAGGGGTCAGATCTAAAGGGCCTGTTGCCCAAACAAAATTGGTAGAAAAAAGGCAGGGGCGCGGCTGGCCGCGGCCAATCAAATCGTGAAGATGGGCAGGGCAAGCCCTGCCCCTACCATCTATTGAAGCTCGCGTAATTAGTTGACAGGAAACATCCCCCTCACCCTTCCCTCTCCCCCGTAGGGGAGAGGGTCAGGGAGAGGGGTCAGGAGGCTAAGCCGCACACCGGGGAAGAGGTCTTTCCCGTCAATGTCCTTTGCGATCATCAATAAAAACCCTGCTCGGCGATTTTTCCCTAATTCAGAAATGCAAGCCCAATCCGAATCAGGGGAATTTTCTTGAACCGGATTGGGGAGTTCTTGAGCTAACCTTCAATTTCAGCTAAGATTCTGCCATGTTCTCACACGAGCAAGCAGGGTTTTCCCTGGCTCTCCCCATCGCACTAGACCAGCCTGGCCGAAGACCCCAATTGAGGAAAGAAATATGCTCTGCCGGAATTGCGGGGTGAAGCTTGTCATGAAAAAGATCTTTTCTTCTCTGAAACCTGACACCCGCCTCCGCGAACGCTACGGCGGGCAAGCCCAGCTTCGCGAAAGCTACGGCGGGCAGGCCCTGACACCTGGCGCCTTGACACCGCTTGTTTGTTTATTGGCGTTGTTGATCTCCCTGCCGGCTCGCGGCCTGGAGGTCTGGGAAGAGCCGCTGGAGCCTATCTTCTGGGGCGACCTGCACGTGCACACCGGCTTTTCCCTGGACGCTTTTGCTTACGGCACCGGCATCGGCCGCTACCCGGAGGAGGCGGGCCTTTACGCGCTCTATTGCGGCAAGCTCGATTTCTACGCGATCACCGACCATGCGGAGATGATGACCGACACCCAGGCCTGGTCCGAGACGCTGCGCAGCGTGGAGGCCATGAACGATTTGGCCGAGGCCAACCCCGACGCCGGCGGCGATCCGGTCATCATCGCCTTTGCCGGGTTCGAGTGGACCCAGCGCTCGCCTTTCAACCACAAGAACGCCGTCTTTCTCTCCGACGACCCGGCCCGCCTGGCCAAAGGCCCGATCGCAGCCGGGAACGGCATTCAATCCCCAAGCCCCGTCGGCATCTACAAGGGCTTGCACAACCCCCGCGTGGCGAAAACTCCGGACCGGCTCTTTGCCATGCTCCGAAGCGAATGCACCGAGGCCGGCACCGGCTGCCAGGTGGTGGTGATCCCGCACGGCAATGCCTGGGGCCAGTTCTACACCGACTGGAAACTGCAACTGCCGATGAACGACCCGGAGCTGCAAGTGGCCATTGAGGTCTATTCCAAGCACGGCAACTCGGAGGAGTATTCCTATTTCCCGCCGGATTACCGTTTTTACCACGAGGGGAAGGAGGTCTCGGCTGAGTTTTGCACCGGCAAGGGCTTGAAGCAGGCGTCCAGCTTCTGGGCGCCCAAGCCGAAAGAGGGAGGTGAGCTGCCCGAGTGCGAAAAGGTCTGCCAGCCGGCGACGGCCTCTTACCTCCCGTGCTGCTGGCGCGCGGGCGAGATCGTGGCCGAGCGCTGCCAGGAGCCGGACTCGGAGTGGTGCCTGGAGCAGATCCAGTTGGCGCGGCAGGAGGGCAAGCCGTTTCCGAAAAAACTCGGTCCCGGGGAGCTGAGCAAAGTCAAGGCGAAATACCGGTGGAGCCCGGGCGAGGCCAAGGCGCTCGATTGGGGCGTGTGCGGCCAGTGCCGGGACTGTTACCAGCCGGCCATGAACTACGTGAACACCGGCTCGGTGCAAGCGGCGCTGGCGACCGCGGTATTCGACAGTCGGGAGACGCCGTTATATTACCGGTTCGGGTTCGTGGCCAGCACGGATACCCACTCGGGCACTCCGGGAGCGGTGAAGGAGGATCGGTCCAACAACCTGGAGTTGCCGCCGGTTTGGGCGACCTGGGCCAGCTATCCCTTTGGCGGAGAGCGGCTGTGGAACTTTTTTAATCCCGGGGGCCTGGCCGCGGTGCTGGCTCCCCGCCGCACCCGGGAGGACCTTTTTGCCAACATCAAGGCCCGGCACACCTATGGCACGAGCGGCGCCCGGATCGAGGTCTGGGCCCGGGCGGTGGTGGAATCGCCGGTTGAATCCCCGGTTGCAAACCGGGGGCACAGCGTTTTGGCGATGGGCGGCGAGGCGGCTTCCGGCGCAAGCCCGGTGTTTTACCTGAAAGCGCGGGGCGCGCTAGCCGAGGACCCGACCTGCCCCTACGAGGATGAGCCTTTGCTCCGCGAGCATCTGAGCCGCCGGCGGTTTGAGCAGGTCTGTTCCAGCCAATGCTACCGCCCGCTGGATCAGCGGGTGCCCATCGCCCGGATCGAGGTGATTAAAATTTTGCAGCCGCTGACCCGGTCCGAGGCGGAGATGGAGAACCTGGAATGGTCGCCGGAAAACCCGGCGGGGTTGATCCATGACCCTTACCAGGTGGAAGAGTTTCATGCCGAGCAGGTGGACTGGAGCTGGAGCGACCCGGAATTTTCCCGCGAGCCTTTGGGCCGCACGGTGGCCTATTATTTCCGGGTGATCCAGGAGCCGACCGAGGGTTATAACTGCCACCCGATTGCGCTCCTGGAATCGGGCCGAACCTGCCCGATCGACGTGAATGCGAAACGGATCGAGCGGAAAGTGAATCCGCAGGACGGGCCAGCGGCGAAGCCGCGCTCAAGCTTTGGCGATCCCTGCTACAGTGATCAGGGCGAGCCGGGGAGCTTTTGCCAGGAGCGGGCCTGGACCTCGCCGTTTTACATTGAGCGTGAATAGTGCCATGCGCTTACTTTTTATGATATTATAGTTTTAGGAGGCAGACGATGGCGAGGAGGAGGAAGAGACGCGATTACTTGGACTTCGTGGACTTGATCGGCGAAGTCCGGCTGGCCGATCTGGATGGGCGCAATTTTTCGCTTCAATTGGATGATGGGACCAAGATCCAGGGAAAATTCACGCCTGAACAGGAAAGCATCATTACCGAATCATTACGAGAGCATTCCAGCCGAAGGTTGCGCGTTAAAGGCAAAGCCGAATTCATGGCCGTTTCCGGGAAGATAAAGCGCATCGTGTCGCTGGCGGAAATTGCAATTCAGAATGTAGAGGATGTGCCTTACGATCCCTCTGCTTGACCCATTTGGGAGATTGTGATGGAGCTGGGTGCTTCGATCCCAGATGAAGAATGGGCTAAAGTTCCTGCGGATTTAGCCAAAAACCTGGATCACTACCTCTATGGAGCCCCAAAGGAAGAAGATTGAAAGTTGTTTTTGCTGATGCGGATTATTGGATTGCCCTCTTGAATCCGCATGAAGAACTTCATGCAAAGGCCAGGGAAGTCTCTTCCCGCCTCGGCTCAGTTCGGATTCTTACCTCTGAAATGGTTCCCACCGAGGTTCTCAATGGATTCAGTAATCGAGGTGAGCAACTTCGAAAGGGTGCTGCGGATTTGGTGGACCAGTTACGCAAGCATCCCAATATCACCATCCTACCTCAAACGAGTATTCAGTTTGAAGAGGCGCGGTCTCTCTACGCAGAAAGAGGGGATAAAGCCTGGAGCCTGACGGATTGCGCCCCTTTTCAGGCTATGCAAAAGCAAAACATTACCGAAGCCTTGACCAACGATAAACACTTTGTGCAGGCCGGATTCAAGGCTTTGCTCAGAGATTAGATCTTATTCGAGGGCTTTTGCCAGGAGCGGGCCTGGACCTCGCCCTTCTATATCCAGCGCCGCTAAAAGGCCGGCCTTGAATTTTGCCCTCTTCTTGCCTAAAGTAGATTCCAGTTGGGAGTATTCGGATGAAGAGGAAGATTTTTTATTGGATGATCCTGCTGCTGTTCCTCCAGGGCGGCGAGTCTTCTTGCCGGCGCCAACCCCCGGTCAAACCCGGGGAAGAATATCATCCTCCCAAGACCCAGGGCGGTCCCATGCTTCTGGTCCCGGCCGGCCAGTTCGGGATGGGATGCCACCAGGAAGTGGACACTACCTGCGATGAGGATGAGAAGCCCTTTCACCAGGTTTACCTGAAGGGCTTCCTCATGGATAAGGATGAGGTGTCGCAAGCGGATTATGACGAATGCGTCAAGGCCGGCTCCTGCCAAGCGAATTTGATGTTTTCCGCGCCGCCAGATCCAGAACTGCCGGTGGTCGGGGTTTCCTGGGACCAGGCCAAGAAGTATTGCGAGTGGGCGGGCAAGCGGCTGCCCTTCGAGGCGGAATGGGAAAAGGCGGCCCGGGGCACGGACGGGAGGATTTATCCCTGGGGGAATGAGCCGGCCGACTGCACAATGGCCAACTATCGGGCTTGCACCCGGTCCGCCCTGGCCGTGAGCAAACTGCCCGAAGGGGCTTCGCCCTACGGGATGCTGGACATGGCCGGGAACGTGTTCGAGTGGGTGGCGGACTGGTATGGCAAGGATTACTACCAGCAAAGCCCAAACCGGAACCCGAAAGGGCCGGAGAGCGGGACGCACCGGGGTTATCGTGGCGGCAGCTTTATCACCAATGCCAAGGGTATCCGCGCCTCTTTCCGGAACGGGGCTTTTGTCGTCTCCCAGCAAAGTTTTCTCGGCTTCCGCTGCGCGAAAGACTTATAAGCGGCAATGGAAAAGACATTTGACGTGGTCGCGGTCGGCACCTTGAACGTGGACCTGATCGTGATCGGCGAGGCCCCGCGCGAGCTCGAGGCCCTCAACCACTGGGTGAGCGCCTCGCAAGTGGCCTTGACCGCGGCCGGCTCGGTCGGCTATTGTGCGATTGATCTGGCCCGCCTGGGCTTGCGGGTGAGCCTGCTCTCGTCCGTGGCCGCCCTTACCCTCAAGGGCATGGGCGGGACCCAGACCGCGCCGAGCCTGACCCAGGTCCAAACCCTCAATACTTTAATACTAGGGACAGCCCCCGGTATTGGTCCTCCAATACCGGGGGCTGTCCCTAGTATTGATACCGGAGGCTGTCCCTAGTATTATGGCAGAGAACCCTCGGATCGCTCTGGTCACGTTTTATGATGCCGTCTCCCTGGGCGTCCGCTCGCTCCACGCCGTGCTCACCCAAGCCGGCTATCCTACCGACCTGATCTTTTTCCGCGACCACTTGAACTCGGAGCGGCCGCTGCCTTCGGAGGCAGAATACCGCCTGCTCCTGCAAACCTTGGAGGAAAGGCAACCCCTCCTGGTCGGGCTTTCCCTGCGCTCGTTCGGCTTCCCGATCGCGGCCCGGATCACCAAGGAGGTGAAAGAACGCCTGGCCGGCCTCGTGGTCTGGGGAGGGGTTCATCCCACCCTGGCCCCGGAAGATTGCGCGGCCGTGGCCGATGCCGTCTGTGTGGGCGAAGGCGAGGGCGCGATGCTGGAGCTGGCAGAGGCGCTGCGGGACGGCCGGGATTTTTCCGGGATCCGCAACCTCTGGTCGCGGCAGGGAGACCAAATCATCCGCAACCCGCTCCGGCCCTTGCAGCAGGATCTGGACGCACTACCCTTCCCGATCCTGGGCGATGAAGGCAAGTTCTTGATCGAAGACGATCAACTCCTCCGCTGTGACCCTTACCTCGGCCCCCGGAACGCGGGCGAGTATTACCTCTCCGCCTCCCGCGGCTGCCCCTACCGGTGCGACTATTGCTGCAACAGCGCCTTCCACCGGATCTACCAGGGCGCCGGCCCTTACGTGCGCAAGCGCAGCCCGGAGCACGTGCTTCTCGAGCTCGAACGAGCCAAGCGGGAACTCAAGCTCCACTACGTCGGCTTCATGGACGAGGTCTTCAGCCTGGACAAGTCCTGGACGCTCGCCATCTGCCAGGGCTACCGCGACCGGATCGGCTTGCCCTTCAAGTGCGAGGTGCACCCGCAGACCCTGGACGAGGAGCTGGTGGCCGGGATGAAGGCCGCGGGCCTGACCTACGCGGTGGTGGGGGTGCAGTCCGGCTCCGAGCGCACCCGCCGCGAGCTTTACCACCGGATGATGAGCAACGCCGAGATCCTGGAAGCCGCCCGGCTCCTGCACCACTACCAGGTCATCCCCTATTTTGATTTCATCCTCGACAACCCCTACGAGACCGCGGAAGACCTGGCCGAGAGCCTTAACCTGGTCTGCCGCTTTCCCCGTCCCTACAACCTCGAGATCCTGTCCCTCACCTTTTTCCCGAGCACCGAGATCACCCGGCGGGCACTCGCCGACGGGGTCATCAGCCCCGACCAAGTGGAAGGCCAGGCCCAGAAGACCTTGACCAGCCTCTGGTATTCCCTGCCCCGCGCCTACAACCCGCTCCACGCCCTCCATGCCGTGCTTTTCGTCCTCTCTTTAATCAAGCTCGACTGGAAAATCCCCCAGCTTGGCTATGTCACCTCCAGGTTCCAGACCAGCCGGCACCTGCTCCCCACCGGCCTGCTCCGCTTTTTCAGCCGCCGCGAGCTTTTCCAGCGGAAGCCGGGCCTGCTCTACCTGCCGGTCAAATACAGCGTGATCGCGGGGGACCGGCTGCTCTCGCCCCTGCGCCGGCTCCGGAAGATCCTCGGCCGGCTGCGGTCCCAAAGGGCTGTTTAGCCGGATGATCCCTTTTGATTCCGATGCCGCCATCGTCTTACTGGGTCCAGTTCAGGATTTTCTTGTAAAGGGAGATGGAGGCAGAGCGGGCCGGTTCCGGGGGGATCAAGGGCAAGCCGCGGTTGACGAAGAGGAGCCGGGTCAGATCGGTATCCTCTTTGGCATAAAGCTGGCCGATAATCTTCCCGGCCAGTTGCGTCAGCACTACCCCTTCGCCGGAGTAGCCGAGGCCGTAGTAAATGTTTCGATTTGGGCCGGTCACGCCGATACTGGGGAGCATGTCCAGGGTAAAGGCCATGGTGCCGCCCCAGCGGTGGGTGATCTTGGTCCCGGAGAGCTGGGGGAAAGTGGTGAACAGGCTTTGCTCGAGCATCCGCAGCGAGGGCGGGTAATTGCCCGAACTGATCTCGCCGCCGTAAAAGTAAGGGGCCAGCTCGCCGCCAAAGACAATCCGGTTGTCGGCGGTGAGCCGGAAATAATCGAATTCCACCCGGGTGTCCCACAGCATTTGCCGGCCGGACCAGCCGATGGACTCAAGTTGTCCGGGAGTCAGCGGCTCGGTGGCGATCACGTAATTGCACAAGGGAATGAAACGGTTTTTAAAGAAGCCGAGCTTGGCCGAGTAACCGTTGGTGGCCAGGACCAGGACCGGCGATTCCACCGCCCCTTCCTCGGTCTGGATCCGCACCCGGGAACCGGGCGCGATGGAAACCACCCGCGTCCGCTCAAAGACCTCGACCCCCATACCCTCCACCACGGTCTTGAGCCCGCGCGCCAGCTTGGCCGGGTTGAGGATGCCGCCGGGTTGGAGGTTCAGGCCGCCCGCGTATCTTTGGGTTTGAAGCTCCTTTTCAATCTCCGAGCGGCCGAGCAGCTTCGACTGGATCCCGATCTGCTGGGCGGTTTGATTCCATTCGGCCAGGTTCTCCAGGTGCTTTTCCTCCATGCCCAGAATCAGGATGCCGGTTTCCTCCAGGTCGCAATGGACTCCGTGGCTCGCCGCCAAGTCTTTGATCAAGTCCAAGCCTTGCGAGTTAAGGGCCAGGAATTTCCTCGCCGCCTCCGGCCCCTGCTCCCGGGCAATCGAGAACGCGACCGGGTGGATGGGGATGGCCATTCCCCCGTTGCGGCCGCTGGCGCCGTAGCCGCAATAAGCGGATTCGAGCAGGACGATCCTCTGCTCCGGGAATTTTTTCTTCAAATGATAGGCGGAGGAAAGGCCGGTGAAGCCTCCGCCGACAATGGCAATATCCGCCTTGATGGCGGCCTGGAGCGGCGGATGGGGAGGTTGCCCGTAAAGGCCGGCGGCATCAAACCAGAAGTTGTCCAGGAAAAATTCCGAGATCCAGGGTGGCCGGTCCTTATCCTGAAAAAGGCGTCGCGGCAGGGAGGTCAGGGCCCACGTCCCCGCGGCACCCACAACCGCGCCGGCCAGAAATGTCCGCCGGGTTCGAGATTGCATCCCTTGTTTTTTCGGCTCGCTCATGGCACATCCTCCTGTCTAAGAGCGTGTATGAAAAGGTCTTTGAATTTGGAGTGCGGCGGCTTGCCGCCGCTTTTGTCCCGGGAGCTTGCTCCCGGAAAAGCCCGCCGGCAAGCCGGCGTAACCAAAGCGGAA
>Ga0299912_10000172_pt1 | contig 67137 bp, 64 predicted proteins | sample RVTome_2_FD_207667 | JGI IMG/M metagenome (GOLD analysis project Ga0299912, IMG submission 207667) | Soil microbial communities from uranium-contaminated site in the Upper Colorado River Basin, Wyoming, United States - RVT95D214 (version 2) ... | reverse complement strand
CGCCTGGCTGAGGAGCGATCCTTCCAGGCATGGCACCCGCCTGCTGCAGACAGCCGCCTCCAAGAGATTGGAGGTGGCAGGGGGTCTACGGTTCGACCCCGGCGCGTTCCAGCATGACGTGATGATGGCCCCATACGACCCCGAAGGGGGCGCACGGTCGGAGCCGAATGGAACGAGCTGCATCTGCGGGGGTGTGACCTGACCGTCACCACCCGCATTTGCAACAGAACCAAGTAAGACCTAGCCATTCTCGACCTCGGTCCGAAAGACACGGAAAGGGAGGATCACGCTTGAACAGAGTCCAACAGCGACTGGGGCGACAGATTGGGGCGATCGTGGCCGAGGTGCCAGCTAGGATAGGCGTCTCGATCCGGACCCCCCTCCTTGGCTCGGTCGTCGAGGTTGATTCTTCTGTCTGCTATCCTCTTGCAAGCGTGTACAAGGTTCCGCTGCTCGCCACGCTGTTCCACAAGGTGTCGGAGGGGGAGATATCCTTGGGTCGGAGATATCCCCTGCGGGAGATCGACAGAGCGTTGGGGAGTGGGGATTTGCAGTACTTCGCTGCGGGGACATGCATCACGGTTCGCGACCTCGCATACTTGATGATAGTGCACAGCGACAACACCGCAACGGACATGATACACCATCTGATCGGGATGGACGCTCCCAACGATTACATGTGTGAGCTAGGACTGAAGTCAATAGACATCCACTGCCCTAACCGGGAGTACTTCCTCCTTCTGCTTGGTTATGCGTCACGATTCAAAGAGCTGTCCCTCGCGGAACGAGTGGCCGTATGGAGAAGGCTAAACAGGGCCGAGCGCGTGAAGCTCTACGCCGAGATGAGAAAGGAAATGGCAAAGATCTCTCATGCAACAGCCTGTCGCGACGCATTGGAGGCATGGGGGATTTCTGGCCAGAAGGAGAGGCGAATTGACAGAATAGCGAGCGAGGTCATGGACAACGCTGGTAGTCCTGCAGACATCTCGCGGCTGCTTGAGCTGGTCCATGCGCGAGCGGTCGCGCGGACGGATCTCACTGAGATAATGATTGAGATCATGGTGATGTGCGACTCCAGAGAGAGGCTACCAAAGAAGATACCCGAGGGTATCAAGGTCGCGAACAAAACAGGCGGTCTGCCAGGGACCGTGAACGACTGCGCCATCATCTTCCCCAAGAAGAAACCTCCAATATTCTGCACCTGCCTGTCCCGTGGTGTCAAGCACAAAGAAGTCAAGGTCGTTGAGGAAGCGATTTCGGACATAGGCCTTGCGGCCTACAACGCCTTGGGCAAGTGAGGAGGTCCCGAGATTGTCATGGATCATGTCGGGAAAGGATCCGAAACACTACCAGTCCCCCGCAAAGAAGGTGGGAAAATGGCTCACCAAGGAAAGAGTGGGCTTGGTCATCGGGCCTCTTCTGTTCTTGGTGACGGTCGTATTGCCAGAGCCCGAATCGATGGCTGCCTTCGGTGAAGTCGAGAAGGCTCCGCAGATCGCGCTTGGCACGCTCCTGTGGGTACTTACATGGTGGGTGTCGGAGTGCGTCTCGCTTGGCATCGCGGCGCTCGTGCCGCCCCTGATCTTCTCCGTCACGACCATTCTCGACTGGAGCACCGCCCTGATGTCGTTCACCAATCCGATCATATGGATATTCATTGCGGGCTTCGTACTTGCTGCATCATTCCGGAAATGGAACTTGGACCGAAGGATCGCCGTGAGGCTTGGCTCGATGTACAAGGGCAGCAATCCTATGGTGGCTGCCTTGTTCGTTGCAGCGCTTCCTGTGTTCGTCCTCACGCTGACCGGGTCGATAACTGCGTCTACATCGGTGGTGTTTCCGTTTCTCATCGCTTACCTGTCGATGACGGGGGTCAAGCCGGGCGGGAGGTACAGCGAGGCGTGCATGCTCGTCCTTGCCCAGGCCGCCACATGTGGCGCGATGCTTTTTCTAATCAGCACTGCTCCCAACCTGATTGCCAAGGAGACTGTTCAGGAGTTCACAGGCGATGACCTCACCTTCTTGGATTGGCTGATTGTCGGGACTCCTCATGCGATAATCGGGCTATTCATCACTTGGGTCGTCGTCTTTCGGGTGCTCAAGCCAGAGGAGAGAACAATATCGGTCGATGTCTCGAAGATGCGCGCCGTGGAAAAACAGCTCGGACGTATGAGCGCTGGGGAGAAGGTGGTCGCGTCGCTGCTTCTTCTTGCGATCTCCCTGTGGCTCTTGCCGTCGGTTGTCAAGGTGCTTGCGGGTTCGGAACCAGGGTTGGCTTCGCTCAGCGATACCCTTTCCGAGATAATGCCGGAGGCGATGCCAGCCGTATTGGTCATAATCCTCGTGGGAGTCATACGGATTCAAGGCGAGCCGGTCCTCAAATGGGAGGAGATGGCGAAAGGGATTGACTGGAACATCGTGTTCCTTTTTGGCGGTGGCATCGCGCTCGGACTAGGGCTAGAGGCAAGCGGGCTCGCGGATTGGCTGGCGCAGCAGATTGGCGCTGCTCTGGGGGATAATCCGAGCGGGTGGATGATATTCGCGGTGTCCTGTGCGCTTGGGTTCGCGCTGAGCTATGCTGCGTCAAACACTGCGGCCGCACTGATAGCGTGTCCGATCGCCGCGTCAATCGCCCTCGCCTCGGGATCGGGCGCTTCGGTCGTCCCTCCGATCATCGGTGCAGGTCTAGCCTGCTCGATATCGAGCGCGATACCTTCCACGACTCCACCGATGGCGATAGTGTACAGCTCCGGGTTCGTGAAGATATGGAGCATGTTCAAGGTGGGCATCGTGTCCGACCTCCTGCGCCTGTCCGCGCTGATCTTGTTGGGATACCCACTGATTAACGCGCTATATTAGTGTGAATTGCGCACGCCCAACGCGCGCGCCCTCGACACGCGCACGCGTGGCAGCCACGCGTCTACAGTGGGGAGTTATATACCAGCTACGCGACAATAACGTATAGGGATGCACTATGCCGAACTCTCTCATAGAAAGTGCACTCGGCGGACAGTCGAATCGGATCCAGAAGAATGCCTCCGTGGAGCCGGAGAAATCGCAGCAGGACATCGAGCTCGAGAAAATCGCAGGTCAGCTGAATGTCTGCATCAAGCTCGCAGGCTGCGGGGGCGCGGGATGCAACACGATAACCCGGTGCATCGAGGACGGCCTTTCAGGAGTGCAGATGGTCGCTCTGAACACGGATGCGAAGCACCTCCTCACGGTCAAATCCCCGAAGAAGATCCTGATGGGCAAGATCACCACAAGAGGACTAGGAGCAGGCGCCAGGCCCGAAGTTGGAGAGAAGGCCGCGATGGAGAGCGAGCAGGACATCAAGGAGAGCCTCAAGGGAGCTGAGATTGTATTCGTCACCGCTGGTATGGGCGGAGGAACCGGAACTAGCAGCTCGTTCGTCGTGGCGCGTCTCGCCAAGGAGATGAAGGCGCTCACGATTGGCGTCGTCACGCTTCCGTTCAGGTCCGAGGGCGAGCTCAGGATGGAGAACGCGATGGCGGGCCTGTCGCGTCTTTCGAAAATGTGCGACACTACCATCGTAATCCCCAATGACACATTGATCGAACTCGTCCCCAAGTTGCCGGTCCAGGCGGCGTTCAAGGTTGCGGACGAGCTCTTGCTGCAAACCATAGCCGGTCTTACGGACATGCTTACCCGTGCGGGCCTTGTCAACGTCGACTATGCAGACCTCAGGACCATCCTCAATGAGGGCGGGGTCTCGCTTATTGGAGTTGGTGACGCCGCGGGCCAGCCAAAGGAGAGGATCGAGGAAGCGGTAGACCAGGCGATGGACTCTCCACTCCTCGGGAAGATCGACCTGAGGGACGCGCGCGGAGCATTGATAAGGGTCGTGGGCGGCCCGGATATGACCATTGAGGAGGCAGCGGAGGCTGCCGAGATAATCACGGGCAAGATAAAACCCGAGGCAAGGCTGATCTGGGGATGCTCTGTCGAGCCGGAGATGGTCGGCAAGGTCAAGATACTGCTCATCGTCACGGGAGCTCGTTCGCAGTATGTGCTTCTGCGGGATGGCACCGAGCCGGCCATGACCAGGACCCACGAGGACTACATGGGCAATGTCAACGTGCCGCCTGCAATACATCGAGATGAAGACCTGTCGATGTTCGTCCGCTGAGCGCAGGATTGCGCGCCCCCTCAACTGGCGCCGAGAATGAACTTGGCTACCGCTCCCATGACCAGTGCCACGGATATCGACGAGATGGATACTATGGCAGAGTCCCTGACACCGAATTCCTTGATGAGAACGGCAACGGTGGCTAGACACGGCATGAAGACCGCCATGATGAGCGCGAACACGAACATCTGCTCGTGGGTCAGGACCGTGGAGAGGTCACTGGTGTTCCCGAGGACCATGACCATCTGAAGGGCCATCTCCTTCCTGAGTATCCCGAACACAAGTGCGATGGCAGCCCATCCAGGCAAGCCCAAGACGTGCTCCATGAACGGTTCGATCGGCGCGACCATTTGCTCAAGAGCTCCCGTGACTAAGAGGATCTCCACAACAACGCTGCCTATCAGGAGGATCGGGAGGGCTATTGTGAGGAATTCCTTGATGCGGATGCCCGTTTTGATTGCCGTCTGACTCGCCGAGGGCATCCTCATGTCTGGTATCTCGACCACCAATCCCGTCGGCTCGAACCTGATCAGTCTGTGGAGAGCGAGCCCGAGAACAACTAGGAGTGATAACAGTATCACGTATATCGCAAGGGCCCAGGAGGCTCCCGCGTAGTTGCCCACTGACCCGACAATGATTGCGGTCTGGGCCGAGCACGGGACGGCCATCGTAATGAGCGTGGCCACAATCAGGCGCTCCCTCCTGGACCCCATCGCCCGGGTCGCAAGGATTGCCGGCACATTACAGCCGAAGCCTACCACCATCGGTATCACCGCCCTTCCGTGCAGCCCCAGCTTGTGCATCACACCGTCAAGAAGGGACACAACTCTCACCAAGTACCCGGAGTCCTCCAGGACGGCGAGCATGAGGTAGAACACGAGTATGTAAGGGATCACCAGGGCGAGCATCGCCTCGATAGTGAGGGATATTCCTTGGATGATGCCTGCCGCGATGTCATTGTCGGCGGATACGATGAGGTCTTCGAACCAGACCTTCGCGGTATCCTGATACGCTCCAACGAGGATTCCTTCGATGGCACTTCCAGCGAACACGAGTACCACGAACATCAGCGCAAGGACTCCAATGAGAATCGGTATTCCGGTCAGTGGTCTCAGGGTCAGGTCTGATGCGATTGACGGCTTCTTTCTTCCTGTGGCCCTTGTTCCGACAACCTCCTTCGCGATCCTTCCCGCCTCGCCGAACCTGTCTCTCTGGATGTGGACCACGATGTCCTCTCCGTGACCTCTCTTGAACTCATCGGCGAGCTCTTTCGCTCTCGCGACTGCTTCCTCTGGCGCTTTCGCCATCACGTTCGCGTCGCCGGCGAGGAGACGGATTGCCACCGCCCTCAAGGGCATGTCCCAGTCCTCCTTGTTCAACAAGCGCTCGAGCCGTTCAATCATCTCCTCGGTGTGCGAGTCATATCTTACCTGGAACTTGCTGGGCCGGCGAATCTGTACCGAGGTGTACAGGAGGGAGTCGATGCCATCCCCCTTGGTCGCTGCAGTCGGTATCACGGGGAGCATCAGGATGCGCTCGAGCCTTCCGACGTCGACCTCCAGCTTGTTCTTCCTCATGATGTCATACATGTTCAGAGCGACAACAACGTTGTAGCCCGACTCAATCAGCTCGAATAGGAACACGAGATTGCGTTCTAGCCGTGTGGCGTCAAGGACCGAGATGACCGTCTGAGGCCTCCTTTCATAGAGGAGCTTGGTTGCGACTCGCTCCTCGTTCGTGTTGCCAGTGAGGGAGTATGTGCCGGGCAGATCGACCACGGTGATGGTCATGCCCATGAACTTCACCTTCCCCTCGGTGAACTCCACGGTCGTGCCTGGATAGTTGGCGCTGATCACGCCCACGCCAGTGAGCTTCGTGAAAATGACGCTCTTCCCAACATTCGGGTTTCCAGCAAGCGCGATTTCCAAGGGCAGACCTCCTATGCAGCCCGCACGACGTGTATGATGTCCCCTCGTTCCCTGGCTATGGCCACTCTAGTCCCCTTCAGATTCACCACAATTGGCCCGCCCATTGGGAACTTCTTCTCGACAGTGACCTCCGATCCGGGGACGAATCCCAACGCCAGCATCGAGCACATGATGTCCTTGCCCGCAGATGCCAAGTGTGAGACGGTTGCAGACTGCCCCTCCCGAATCTCAGTCAGAGGAACGTCACTGGTGGTGCATTTCTCGCAGGACAGCTTCCTCTCGCACCTGGGGATCTTCCTGCCATGAGGGCATTCCTCGGGGTGATGCATCATCTTGCAGATGTTGTGCTCCGCCTCGTCCGTCAGTACATGCTCCATCTTGCATGCCTGCTCATGCCTGGATTTCCCGGTCACTCCGACAATGTCCGCTAGGAACCGCTCCAGGAGCCTGTGCTTTCTCGTCACCTTGCAGGCAATCTTCCTGCCCTTCCCCTTGAGAATAACTCCCTTGTATGGTTCATGCTTGATGTATCCATGCTCATCGAGCTTGTGCAGCATCTCCGTGACGCTCGCCGGTGATACACCTAGGAGGCCCGCGATGTCCGTTGTCTTTGCCGAACCTCCTTCCTCGGTCAACTTGTAGATTGCCCTTAGATACTGCTCCGTGATTTCTCGGACCATCAGGTTAGGATTAGGTGTACCTAAACTATAAACCTTGCTCCTTACTGGCTCCGTGGTCGCCCTGCGTGCCCCTTCGTCTTCTCGATCATATCCCTGAGTCTCCTGATGGCACCCGCAGGGGACACATCTTTGGGACACACCTTCACGCAGTTGTACACGAAATCGCATGCGGGCGCTCCGTTGTCCTCAGATACGATTTCCATCCTAGTGTCCTCGTCACCGACTCGCGGATCCTCGATGAATCTGTACGCCCATGCCAATGCATGCGGTCCAACATACTGCAGGTCCCTCTCGCAGACCGGACACGATCCGAAGCAGGCTGCGCAAAGTATGCAGTTCCCGTACTTCTCCACTTTCGCGCAATCCTCCTGCGACATCTTGGAGAACTCCGAACGGGAGGCTTCAGGCTCGATCCACGGTCGGATCCTTCGGTAAGTCTCATAGAATCTGGTCATGTCGACGATCAGATCCTTCAGTATCGGAAGATTCGGAAGCGGCTCGACAAGAATCTCGCCGGTTGGCGCTAACGAAGGCGGTCTCTGCAGCGCAGGGAACATCTTGAGGCCAAGGGACTTGGATTCGTCCAGGCCAGCGACCTGAGTCCTGCAGGCAAGCCTCATCTCCCTATTGATCATCATGGCGCAACTGCCGCAAATCGCACCCCTGCACGCGAATCGGAAGCCAAGGCTGTCGTCTTCAGCGTCCTGAATCTCGAACAGCGCCTCGAGCACAGTCATGCCAGGCTTGGGCGAGATCTCGAATACATCATACCTACCGTTCTTTCCGTCCTTCTCAGAACGCCAGATCTTCAGTCTCATCAGTACACGCGCTCCTTAACGGGGTATCTTCCGAGCCTCACGGGTTTGTATGACAGCCTCAGCGTGTCACCGAACATGCTCACAATCGAATGCCTGAGGAACTTCGAATCGTCTCTATTCGGGAAATCCATCCTTGAATGAGAGCCCCTGCTCTCCTCTCTGGCCAGCGCCTCCATCGCCACTGCCTCGGCCGCCGTCAGCATGTTTCCGAGCTCTTTGTGGTTGACGATTGCCTGGTTGAACTCCTTCCCGTGGTCACCCACTCTCGAGTGCATGTATCTCTTCCTGATATCGCGAATTGTCGTGAGCCCAGCGGCCATCCTGTCGCCTTGTCTGAAGACTCCAAAGCATGCCGTCATTGTATCCTTCATCTCAGTTCTGAGAGCAGCCATAGGTTCCTGCTTGCTCCCGCCTTTGATGTCTTCGATGCGCTCGCTCTCGATCTTCGCAGTGGTTTCGAGTCTTTTCTCGTCATGAATGCCCGTGTGGGGGTGCGCACGCGCTGTCTCCCCAGCGACCTTGCCAAACACTAGGGTTTCGAGAAGCGAGTTGCCGCCAAGCCGGTTGGCACCGTGCACACTCACGCATGCGCTCTCACCTGCGCTGAGAAGGCCATCGACCGCCGCCTTGCACTGGTTGTCCACTTCGATGCCACCCATGGAGTAGTGCTGGCCTGGCTGTATCGGGATCGGCTCTGCGATTGGATCGACGCCTGCGAAATCCATTGATATCTGTCTTATCCCCGGAAGACGGCTCTTTATCCTGTCCCTGCCAAGATGCGTCAGGTCCAGCTGTATGTAGTCGTTGTCGAATCCTCTGCCCTGGTCGATCTCGGTCTGTATCGACCTTGCCACGATGTCCCTCGGTGCGAGTTCCATCGCATCTTTGGCATACCTTGACATGAAGCGCTCCCCGTGTTTGTTCTTTAGATATCCCCCCTCGCCGCGGGCAGCTTCCGAGATGAGTATGTTCGTGCCTCTGAGGGTCGTTGGATGGAATTGCACGAACTCCATGTCCATGAGCTGCGCCCCGGCATCGACAGCGAGCGCTGCTCCATCACCCGTGTTGATGATGGCATTCGTGGACTTCGAGTAGATTCGCCCATAACCTCCGGTTGCCAGGATCACGACCCGGCTCTTGAACGGTACGACCTCTCCGGTTGGGATATGGTAGGCGACAAGGCCCAGCATGGCTTTCTCGCTGACAACCAACTTGAGAACGAACCATTCCTCAAGCACTCTGAGTCCATTCCTCAGGCATTGTTGATACATGGTGTGTAGCAGATGATGCCCGGTCCTGTCAGCAGCATAGCATGTGCGTGGGAATCCAGCCCCTCCGAAAGGCCTCTGGGCGATATCGCCTTCTGGCGTCCTGGAGAAGAGAGTCCCGAACCTGTCCAGGTCGGCGATCCTTCCGGGGGCTTCCTTGCAGAGAATGTCGACTGAATCCTGATCCGCGAGGTAGTCGCTGCCCTTGACAGTATCAAACGCATGCGCCTCCCAGGAGTCATTCTTCCCGAGCGCAGCGTTTATGCCTCCCTGTGCGGCTCCTGAGTGGGACCTGATGGGATGTACCTTCGAGAGCAGCGCCACCTCGCATGATTTCTGTGCCTCGAGGGCTGCGCTGAGGCCTGCAAGTCCTCCTCCGACAACGATGACATCGTAAGATTCCGTGTCCCCTCCTCCCCGAGAACCCGATGCGTCCTACTTCTTCTGCGAATCCAGGTATTTCTTGAACGGGAACGTCTTCAGCTCGATGTTGCTCTCGCCTTCTGGAGGGTATTCCTCGGCATATTCCTTCTTGGCGAGCTCGAGGGCCTTCTTGTTCAGCACCTTCGCCCTGAGCCCGTAGTTCTGCATCAGCCAAGTGTCGAAATCCCACTTCAACCTCTCACCGGACCCGCACTAGCTGAGTGTGGCTTAAATCTGCTCCCTCAGTCACAACCAAAGGAACTCGTCTGGCCTATGAAGACAACGCGGACCTGCGTTCCTCAGGCCTCAGGGCGCACAGGGAATCCTCTCCAAAGACATCTCCGGTGTGAGCGAGTGCCCTGGCTCTGCACCCACCGCAGATCGCCCTTTGTGAACAGTCATGACAAATGCCCTTCAGGTTCCCGCGATCCCGGAGCTTCGTGAAGAGTTCTGAGTGATCCCATATCTCCGAGGGTGTGGACGTCCTAAGGTTGCCCGCGGTTTTCGGGACGAATGCGCAGGGCCAGACGTCGCCATTCGGCTTGATATAGAGCATGCCATTTCCACAGATGCACCCCTTGAGTATGTCTGGGATCTTCCCACCGTTGTTGATGATGTTATGCAGTGCCCAATACTCGGGTAGGCCAACGGGGGCGATCACTGGGTGCAGGTCCTTCTGCATCACTCCCGCCTTCAGTATCACTTCCCGGAACTCCTCTGCGCTGAATTCCAGCTCCGAGCTCTCCTCTCCCCTGCCGCACGGGATGAACTGGTAGAGCAGTATCACATGAGCCCTCAGCTCGTCCGCGAAGGAGATGATGCCGGGCAGCTCGTCCTTGTTGATTTTCGAGGCCGTGATGTTGATCTGAATGTACATCCCCTCGGCTGACGCATTGGCGATGCCCTCCTTGGCCAGTCTCAGAGCGCCCTTCATCTTCCTGAACGAGTCGTGGACGTCATCATTCAGGGAATCAATGCTGGCTGCAATGCCGAGGAGTCCGGCTTGCTTCAGCCGTCTTGCCACTTCAGGTGTGATGAGCGTCGCGTTTGTGGCCATTATCGGGTAGAACCCCCGCGTCTTGGCGTGCCCGATGAGCTCGTAGATGTCCTCCCTCACGAGGGGCTCTCCTCCTGAGAAGATTAGCGCCTTGAAATCGGATACCTTGCTCATCGGGTCAATGACTCTCGTCTTTCCCTCCTCGGTCGTCAGCTCGTCTGCATATTCGGCTTGTCCCGCGCGCGCGTGACAGTGATCACACGTGAGGTTGCACCTGGCGGTAACTTCCCACACAGGGTGGATCGGATACCCGAAGCACCCTATCCCCTGGCACCCGGCGGCGATCTGGAATATCTTGCCTGCCTGCGATGTCCACCAGGGGAGCTTGGACCAGCCTGTGAGCCTACGTATGAGTAGCGCGCTTCTGAGCTGCTTGACCAGCAGGGAAGGCGGGTCGTAGAAGGGCTTCACAGTTCGGCCAGTCATGTCACATCGCCGTAAGGTAGGCAGCAGGAATGAACAGAAGTGAGGACAACCAGTTGGAGAGCAAGGTCATCCCTGATATCCTTAGCTGCTTCTGCGAGTCTCGATACCCTCCCCGCAGAGTATCCAAGGCGACCTTCGCGCACAGGAGGAGCACGGGCAAGGCGACCAGAGCAGTCAGTGGCGTGAACCCTACCAGGATCGACAGCAGCATCACAGGGTACACCAGCAGCATCACGACTGCGAACATCCTAGCTCCTTTGTCGAGCCCCAGTCTGACGATCAGGTTCCTTTTGCCAACGGCGCGATCTGCCTCGATGTCCGGGAACTCGTTGGCGACGATGACCCCGAATATCGTGAATGAGGCCGGCAACGCAACGATGATCATATCAGAGTTCAAGACCCCTGAAACGAGATAGTATCCGCTCACGAGTGCGAGTATCCCGTAGCAGAATCCTATCAGGATTTCGCCGATCCCTCGGTAGGCCCACTTGAATGGCGGGCTCGAGTAGAACACCCCGAAGAAAGCCCCGACCAACGCGAGGAGCAGAAGCCATGGGAAGTCGTCGAGATACAGGATCAGGTAGGTTGCGGCTATGACCACGAGTATTGCCACGGACGACCAGCCTGCTAATCGAGCGACATTCCTGGGCACCAACTGATCGGGCAATGCTCTGCTTCCGCCTGAGAACTTAATGAAGGTACGGTTGATGACATCGCCCTCGTAGTCATAGTATTCGTTGAAGTAGTATGTCGCCAGCATTATCAGGGCGAGTCCGATGATTGACATCAGGATGAGCCCAGTCTCTGGTTCATAGCCGTCGATCAAGGCAATGACTATGCCCGTGACCAGCGAGGCGAGGCCCGGCGAAAGGAAAGGAATCCTTGACAGCACAAGGATGCCTTTGGCTGACGAGGCTGAGCTCTTGTTCTCTCCGGTTGCTCCTGCTCCAGGCTCCATCCTGTCCTGTCTGGCAAAATACCGAGAACATCTTAATACTGTGCGTTGACACTGAGCCACCATTTCGTCATGGCAATCCGTTCGGGATGAGAGTGTGCCTGGGAAGAATCCCCTTCGCTTCCTCTCAGGTTCCTCCTATCCATCCAGATGTCCCCATCTCCCTCACGGTCACTTCAACTGGAACGGGCTCGCATGATTTGCGAGTGCTCGACTCATCCAGATACGTGATGCGGGCCCGGTGGGATTTGAACCCACGTCGTCGGCTCCGAAGGCCAAAAGGATATCCGAACTACCCCACGGGCCCAGAGGAGTCATTCCCCTGACATATTATATCCTTTGTACTATGGTCAGGAGCTGACAGAAGTCGTCTCCAGTCACAGTACAACTCATCATCGCGGAGTAACGAGTAACTAGTCTGCGGCGCATAGTACGAGTCAGGAGAACCTGACATGAAACACGAGAACGCACGAAAAGCAGTCTTGATTCTGGCTACAGTACTGGTAGTCCTGGTAATCTTGTTCGGATATGGGGCATTGCTAATCTATTCCGATCACCCTGATGAGCCGAATTTTGTCCTGAGGCCAGGCCTCCTCTACTTGTCATATTTCGGGCTGGTCGCTCTGTTCCTCGTCTCGATTTCATTGAGTTACGAACTCACGACCGTTGACGCGAATCCAAAGACAGCCCTAGCGGACCTTGCTCACAGGCTGAGAGTCTCCAGATATAGGGTGAAGGAAGACAGCAAGGGACTGAAGGTTCAAGTCACATCCTCGACGGCAATTCGAATCATCGCGAAGGAGACCAGGGGACGTACTGTTATTGGATACAAGCTGGACCAGACCCCCAGCGGCTGGACGGCTCTGATAATCCTGCTTTTCATGTTCTACCTTGCCATCGTGACAGTGGTCTTAACGATCTATGCCATCTGGGTGGTACAGAGGTTCGCGCAGAACGCAGTCCTGCCGCGGGTTGTAGGTGTCAAGCGAACTGCAGAGGAGGGCCCCTCTGATGTGATTAAATCCACACTCGTCGACGGGCTCTCTGAAGGGTACAGACTGGCCTCTGAGGCTTACGAGGCCCAGTATTCCAACTATCAAGACGGAATCTTGGCGGTGATGACAGGCGGACTCTTCGTATGGTTCCTCAGCTTCATGAGCTTCTTTGTATTGATCAGAGGTCACTCCCTGTACGAAGATGTCGAGGGATCCTTGGTGGCCTCGATCATCGTGACATTGCTGTTCAGCCTACTGCCAATGGTCTACCTGACTCGGAAAGTGAAGATCAAGGCCTTGGAGTTCAGATCCTGGTCTGACAAGCTTCTCGCTAGGCTCCAGCAGGAGACTGGCGTAGAGCCTCCGAAGGAGGACCAGACCAGCGCATTCGAACTGCTCGCCAAAGCCTCCAAAGAGACACCCAAGTGGATGAAGGTGATGAGAAGAGCCGGTCTGTTCACCGACCCCTGGACCTGGTTCGCGATATTCATGCTGGCATACGTCGCGTTCCAGCTCATTCTAGCAGGGATTGCCACCTGGTACTCCAACAACCTCATCCTGCAGGCTACGCTCTTCGCCGGGGGGATTGTTGCGGCTTTCTGCTGCTTCCTCCTCTACAGACGTTGGATCACGAAAGCGCGAGAAGAGGAGACAACGACGATCACCAACTGGGAAGCCCGGCTTCGGACAGTCAGAGAGAAAATGCAGAGGCACCTGGAGGAGCTCTGACATCATGCCTGGCCCGCAGCAGATGGACCGACCTGATCTGTACGTCGTCGCCCGGATCCTCGAGAGGTTGTGGCGAGAGAACGGGCCAATGGTCAAGACCAGGCTACAGGTAGCTGCGAGGGTGAACTATGACGTCTTCTCGAAATACCTGACTTGGCTGCTCGAGAAAGGGCTTGTTTCTCTTGAGAATTCTCCGGAGGGGCGCGAGATGGTTGCTATCACGGACAAAGGGATGGAATCGTACAAGAAGCTCGTCCAATGGATCAATGAGGTGATCCACGACAAGATGCCGGGGAGATAGCTCTCAGTCTCTGTGCGTGAGCAGGCGCAGCAATAGGTAAGCAATCAAGAAGATCAGAAATGCGATAGCCGTGAGGCCATAAGGACTCGCTACAACGCTAGCCATCGGAATCTTCACCCTCCACGCGCTCAATATGCTTCAGACGTCTCTGTTCGTTCCCTCCGAGCGCAGTTTCGATTTAAGGAACGGGACCAAGCCACCCGCAGCCAAGATGTGCTCGACGTGCGAAGGCACGCGGTCGATCGATGATTTCTTCGCATCGTCCTCGGTTCTCATTAGGCCGAGTGATGAGTCCAGCAAGACCATATCTCCATCAGAGAAGACAACGTGGGCGTCCTTGGACACGATGGCTGGAAGCCCAAGGTTGATTGCATTCCTGTAGAATATCCTCGCAAAGGATTTCGCAACAACGGCCGACACACCCGCAGCTTTGAGTGCGATGACCGCCTGTTCGCGGCTGGACCCACATCCGAAGTTGTTGCCTGCGACCACAATGTCTCCTTTGCGGACCTGGCCCGCGAATTCCTTGCGCGCTCCCTCCATCGCATGCGACGCCAGGTGTGCAGGGTCGTAATTCTCCAGGTACCTCCCGGGGATGATGAGGTCGGTGTTCACGTCATCCCCGAAGACCCACGCGCGTCCTCGAGCCTTCATCCGAGATACCTCCTCGGGTCGGCAATCGCGCCCTCGACCGCGCTCGCTGCAACTGTTGCCGGGCTAGCCAGATATATCTCAGCCTCGTCCGAACCCATCCGGCCTGGGAAATTGCGGTTGCTCGATGATATGCAGGTCTCTCCAGGGCCGAGAACACCCTCGTGGGCACCGAGGCACGGGCCGCATCCCGGCGGAACCATGGTGCCGCCTGCAGCTAGAATGGTCTGGAAGAAACCCCGGTCGATGGCCTCCTCCATCACCTTCCTTGACGCAGGAGCAACGATTAGCCTGCACCCTGGAAAGACCTTCCTGTTCTTGAGCACACCCGCTGCTGCGGCGAGGTCATCCAGCCTGCCGTTCGCGCATGTGCCTATGAAGGCCTGGTCTATGTGCTTGCCCTCTAGCTCCCCGACAGGCCTCGCGAGCTCGACCCTGTGTGGGCCTGAGACCATCGGGGGCACCTTCAGCAGATCTATCGACATCTCGGATTCGTAGGCGCAGTCAGAATCGGATCTCACCATATCAAGACGGCCTTCGACAACACCACTGTACCACTGGGCAGTCACTGTGTCCGGGGCGACAATTGCGGCCTTCGCTCCAGCCTCAACCGACATGTTGCATAGTACCATTCTGCTGGATATCAAGAGGCCCGGGAGGGCGTCTCCGACCATCTCAAGGCACTTGTACTCCGCCCCAGAAGGCCCGAGAAGCCTCACGATCTCAAGCGCGAGATCCTTCGGGTATGAGCCCAAGGGCAGGCAATTGCCCAGGACCACCTTGACGGTCTCTGGTATCTTGAGCCAGATCTTGCCAGTTGCCCAGATGCCGGCCATCTCAGTTGCGCCGACTCCTGTTGCGAAGGCGCCGATCGCGCCTGCAGTTGGAGTATGTGAGTCTGCCCCGAGGACGAGTTGGCCGGGCTTGGCTAGCCTTTCCTCAACCAGAAGCTGATGGCATATGCCCTCGCCGGCGTCATAGAACCTCTTGATGCCGTATTCCCTGACGAGCTCCCTTATCCTCGCATGGACTGACGCGGTCTGGAGTGTGTTCGCCGGAGTCCTGTGATCCAGGACTACAACGATCTTCTCGGGATCCCATGGACGGCCAGCACCGATTTCTCTGAAAGACTTGTTCACAAGGAATGTGCTCTCGTGGGACATCACGAGGTCGGGCTCAGCCTCAACAATATCTCCGGCGACTGCCTCTTGATTACCAGCCGCCCTGCCTATGATCTTCTCTGCTGCCGTTCTCCCTGCCACAGGAATCACGAATCTGATATGGCTATTTCAAAATGCCGAAGCGAATTCGAACAGCCGAAGTACCTGCCCGTCAGAGGTTGAAGCCCTCGATTCATGATAGGTCGAAAAGGTATTTGCCCTGTGGGCCCAATCACTCGGGCCGATGGATAGGATTCTGACCGCCAGGGCGGGAGAGAAAATCCTTCTTCTTGGCAATGAGGCAATCGCCAGAGGCGCCCTGGAGGCTGGGGTGGCAGTCGCGACGACATATCCAGGAACTCCAGCGTCCGAGATTGGTGACACTCTCGCGCGCGTGGCCAAGGATGCAGGAATCTACTTCGAGTACTCGACCAACGAGATGGTTGCGACAGAGATGGCGATTGGTGCTGCTGCGTCCGGCGTCCGCGCCATGACAAGCATGAAGCATGTTGGCCTCAACGTGGCTGCGGACGCTCTCCTGACCTTCGCATACACGGGAACGCGAGGGGGTTTCGTCCTGGTCACCGCTGACGATCCCTCGTGTCATTCGAGCCAGAACGAACAGGACAGCAGGTACTACGCTCTCCTGGGAGGAGTACCGCTCCTCGAACCCTCGTCTCCTCAGGAATGCTACGAGATGGTCAAGGCGGCATTCGAGCTTTCGGAGAAGTTGAAGCTTCCCATCATCGTGCGCACCACGACGCGCGTATCGCACGTGCGCGCGCCCGTTACGGTAGGCGATATCGTGCCCTCCCCCAGGAAGGGGTCCTTCAAGAAGGACCCCACGAGATTCGTGACGGTCCCTGCGGTCGCAAGGGTCAGGCACGTCGTCTTAATGGAGAGGATGAGCGCCGCTCAGAAGCTCAGCGAGGAATCCAAACTCAACAAGATTCATCGAATAGGACAAGAACCAAAGTTGGGGATTGTCGCATCATCAGCGGCGTTCAACTATGCGATGGACGCGGCCAACTCACTCGGAGTCTCGGCAGAGGTTCTCAAGCTGGGGTTCTCCAATCCCATCCCAAAGGCAAAACTGGTCGCCTTCCTCAGATCTCACAGCAAGGTTCTGATTATTGAAGAGCTCGAACCAGTCCTGGAGACTCAGGTTCGGGCGCTTGCCCAACACGAGAATCTGAACGCTACCGTGCTCGGGAAGGATGACGGGTTATTCCCGCGCGTCCACGAGTTCGACCAGAGTATTGTGGTACGGGGTATCTCAGAAGCGTTGGGACTCAGCATTCCCGGCCCCGAAGGCGTACAGAGCCACATAGGCTCAGTTCCAGCAAGGCCTCCCGTGCTTTGCGCTGGCTGTCCTCACAGCGCCACGTACTTCGCGGTCAACAAGGCGACCAACCGAAAAGCAATCTTCGCATCCGATATAGGGTGCTACACGCTTGGCATGGCACCGCCATACAGCGCAGCTGATCTGCTCGTGTGCATGGGCTCGAGCGTCGGGACTGCCGGAGGATTGGCCAAGGTCAATGACTTGCCCGTGATCGCTTTCATCGGTGATTCGACTTTCTACCACGCTGGTATCCCTGGCTTGATCAATGCCGTTCACCACGGTCACAAGTTCCTTCTCATGATCCTCGACAACAAAACTACGGCGATGACCGGACATCAGCCGCATTCAGGAAGCACGAGCGGACCTAGCTGCTGTGAGATAACCTCGGTGCCTATCGAGGATGTTGTCATGGGCTGCGGAGTCAAGTGGATGCGCGTGGTCGATCCGTATGATGTCAAGACAACGACGGAGACTGTGAAGGAAGCACTCGAGCAGAAGGGAGTCTCTGTGATCATCGCGCGCAGGGAATGCGCGTTGATCGCCAAGAGGGACGAGAGCGGATCGATCCTGAAGAAACACTTCGTCGACCAAGAGGTCTGCAAGAAGTGCAGGACTTGTGTCGACAGGTTCCAGTGCCCAGCAATATCCAGCGTGGACAAGATCCAGAGCATAGATGAGGCGCTGTGCGCAGGCTGTGGGGTCTGTGCCCAGGTGTGCCCCCATAAGGCGATCAAGGAGGTGGGGAAATAGTCAACATCTACTTGGCAGGAGTGGGAGGCCAGGGCATCATCACTGCGTCGAGAGTAATCGGAGATGCTGCCATCCTTGCAGGCCAGAACGTCCTGCTGAGTGAGACCCATGGCATGGCGCAGAGGGGCGGCTCCGTGGTTTGCACGGCCCGGATAGGGAACGTGTACAGCCCGCTGATACCCGACGGAGAAGCGGACATCATCCTGTCGTTCGAGCTGCTCGAAACCTTGAGGTCGCTCTGCAAGGCCTCGAAGCGGACGGTCGTGGTGTCCGCAACCGAGAAGATCGTGCCGCTCAGCGTTTCGAGCCAGAATCTGCAGTATCCGAGCGTGGACGAAATCGTGGCTCATGCGAGACGCGTTGCGGCGGAATTCGTGGCCGTAGACGCATCCAAGCTGGCAAGGGAGGTTGGTGTCCCGATGTCGTCCAACATTGTGATGCTCGGGGCATTGGCAGGAACGGGACTAACGGGGTTGAAGAGAGAGCATTTTGAGAGAGCGATCGAGATGAACATCCCAAGGCGAACCGTCGAGAACCTGAAGGCCTTCTCTGGGGGTCACGAGGCGATGGTCAGGGCTCGGAAAGCGTGAGAATCATTTAAGACAGCGAAGCGCATTGGCTTCGCCCGGGCCCATGGTCTAGCGGTTATGACAACGCCCTTACACGGCGTAGATCACCGGTTCAAATCCGGTTGGGCCCACCTCTCTCCGGGCGTGCAGACGCCAGAACAAATTCGCTAGGAAGTCGCAGTTCGAGTTAAATATGCCAAAGTCTTTTGCCACCCTCGGGTGCGATTCCATGGAGCAACCTAAAGAATCACCGCCAACAGGGCCCTGGTCGGGAGACTTACGTCCGGATGTCACCATGACTCCAGGCTTCGGATGGAGAGTTGGAGCGTCGATATTGATAGCGATTGGCTGGCTTAGCTTCCTGATCCTGTGGTTGTTCTTCTACGCGAGCGCCTACAACATATTCCAGAACCTGGCGATTGTGATAGTGTCGGTGCTCGCGAGCGTCGGCTTACTCGGAGCTATGTGGGCGCCTTGGGGTATGAGGATGGCAAAGACTGCAGGGGTATCGCAGAAATGTGAGCCCGACCGCCCGATCCTGATGACCGTCATATCTGTTGCTACTGGCGTAGGATGGCTGATATTCCTCATGATCTGGCTGTTCTTCTACGCAGGGGAGTACAACGGCTACCAGAACATCGCGGTATTCATCCTGTCCCTGGTCGTGGTCGGGATTGTCAACGGCGGCGGCTGGGCGCTCTGGAGCATGATGAGGGGACGCAGGTGGTTCTGAGACCGTCCTGAGCGGGAGGAATCGTCGTTGTCCAGCAACGTTCACGGAGTCCGGAGAGCCATCGAGGACAAATGCGCGAGCATGGGAGCAGTCGCATTCGGAGTCGTATCGATTGACAGGCTTGATGCTCTCAAAAGAGTGAGGATCGAAGAAGGAGCTGTCGACAAGTGGTCCATCAAAGCAGGATCCCTTCTACCCGGTGCCAAGAGTCTGGTCCTATTTGCGATCAGGACCATGGATGATGCCGATGACCTGGAGATCAGGAGAGGTGAAGGCGTCTACGAGTACCCGGGCTATGCGCTTCTGCATGTGATTCAGAGTGAGGTCATCTGGCTCCTGAGAAAGGGCGGGTACAAAGCAGAGCCTCTCTCGGAACTTGTGCCACACAAGAGGGCCGCAGTGCTGGCAGGATTTGGATGCTACGGGAAGAACTCGATGATCCTGCATCCAAGGTACGGCCTTACCCTGAGACTCTACGGCGTTGTGACTGACGCCAAGCTGAGAGAGTCGAAGCCCTTTGAAGGAGATCTCTGCAAGGATTGTGACAGGTGCGTCCGTGCGTGTCCAACAAAGGTCCTAGAGCCATATGTGATGACGAATCCAAGGAAGTGCCTCGTTGATGTGCGCGAGTCGAAATCCATCGACCGGAAGCTCAAACGAATAGTCGAGAAGCACGAGCCGATGCTTACCCCGAACTCCTGGAAGATGTGCACAGTGTGCCAAATGGTCTGCCCATTCACACCGCTGGAGAGGAAGAGGGGCAGGATTCCAGGTACGTGAAACCTTCGAGTCAAGGCGGGAGCGGTGTCGGCTCTATGAAATAGACAGAGTACCTGCGATCGTTGGCGACTTTCCTGGCCGTTGCTTCCACTTGCGCCTTGCTTATGCCAGAGGCTATGACATCCTGGCCCATGACCGCTATCCACTGATTCGGGAATTCCTGAACGAGCCCCACGTAGTTCTCCTTGAGCCACAGGTCGTTCCTTATGTCCTCATCGTCTTCCAGCACTTCTTCCTCATTCATTCTCTTCGACCAGGACCGTATCCGTCTTTCGGGAATATGACGTTTTTCCCGACTCGTGGCAAAGGTCTCCGAAACCAATAAGTGCTTTCGCGGCTTCGCCCTGACCTGGGGGAACATGAAGGTAGTTCAGCTCGGCTGCGGAATAACGGGACTGGTCTGTGCGGAGCACCTCGCAGGCAACCATGCAGTGACGGATCTGGTCCTTGCTGACTTCCAGACTGACGGTGCCAAGTCTCTGAAGTCAAGGCTCGGGAACGACAAGGTCTCGGTAGCTCAGGTGGATGGTGGAGACCTGAAGGCTCTCAGGAGACTCCTCAAGTCATCAGATGTCGTGGTCAGCGCCCTCCCGTGGGAACTGAACGATGGGGTCATAGGGATTGCTGCCTCGCTCGGCATCAACTATGTTGATTTCTGCATGTCAATTGAGACGTTGAAGGATTTCGACAAGACGGACAGGAAGTGCAGGGATGCCGGCATAACTGCGCTGACCTCGAACGGGCTCGAACCAGGTATATCCGATACTCTGGCCAGGTGCGCTGCGAACAAGCTGGACTCGGCCGAGGAAGCCCATGTGATTGATGGCGACAATGGCGTCATAACAGGTCACGAGTTCGCGTCGACGTGGTGTCCCGTGGACTGGATCGAGGAAGTGACTATCCCGGCGGCGGTGTTCCGGAACGGTAAGATCGAGTACATCCCTCCGTTGCACGAGAGGGAGGTGTATGATTTCCCAGAGCCACTCGGACCCATGCCTGTGTACAAGACGCTCCATGACGAGACCTTCCTGATCCCTAAGCACATCAAAGGCATCAAGAACGCCGACTTCCGGATCGGCATAGACGACAATTTTGCTAAGGACGCCAAGATGCTTAGGAAGATGGGCCTTCACAGCAAGGAACTGGTAGATGTCAAAGGAGTCAAGGTTCGCCCGCTCGACCTGCTCGCGGCCCTGATGCCCAGGCCCGTCGATATCGCGGGGAAGATCAAGGGCACCGGAGGCACGGTCGTGGAGATCATAGGCAAGAAGAATGGGAAGAAGGCCAAGGTCCGGATGTGGACCATGATCTCCCACGAAGAGGCCTACAGGAGAAGCAGGACGAATGCCACTGGTTATCTAGTCGGCACAGGAGGCGCGATCCCGACGGAAATGCTGGTCGAGGGGCTGATCAAGGAGAAAGGCCTGCTCGTCCCTGAACAGCTGCCTTCCGAGGAATTCGTGGAGAGGCTCAAGAATAAAGGCCTAGAGGTGCACGAGGAGATAACCTACATCTGAGAAAGAAGGATGGTAACAAGGAGACGGTACTACGCACCTGTCAATGCTCAGCGAGGACGACCTCGAGCTGCTCGACGAAGCGACAATGAAGATACTCGGCCAGACCGGGGTCGCTGTCTACGAGAGGCAGAGCAGAGAGACCCTCGAGAAGAACGGCAGCTCGGTCGACAGGGCAAGCTCGAGAGTCAAGATCCCCGAGAAGCTCGTAAGGGAGTCCTTGGACAAGATCCCGAGGAAGTTCAAGTTGGGAGGGAGGGATCGCAGCAGATCTCTGTCCCTCGGCTCGGGATCATCGTACTTCACAAACTCACTGCAGGGCATCAATGTCATAGATCCAAGGACGGGGGAGACCAGGCAATCCCTTCTCTCGGACGTTGCGGATTTCGCCAAGGTCGTGGATGCCCTCAGGAACATCGACTTCTTCGGAGTCACAGTGGTAGCCCATGACGTCCCTGGCGAGTTCCACTATGTCAAGGAGCTGGCAACAGCCGTACAGAACACATCGAAGCACATAGAGCACGGTTGCCACGGAACAGAGATGGCGAAGGGGTTCGTCAAGATAGCCCAGGTCGTGTCCGGAGGTGAGGAGGCGCTGCGGAAAGAACCTGCAGTGTCCTGCTTCGGCTGTCCTGTGAGCCCTCTCCAGTTCGACGGGCCCAACACGGAGGCGATGGTCGAGTGCGCGAAGGCAGGCATGCCCTACGACGTCCTCAGCATGGCTATGTCAGGGGCTTCCGCGCCCATGTCGCTTGCAGGGACTCTCGCGGTCATCAACGCCGAGGTGCTCGCAGGAACGACGATCTGCCAGCTGTTCAACCCTGGGACGCCGATCATCTATGGCTCCGTCGCTTCGATAATGGACATGCGCACGGGCGTGATGGCTTTGGGGGCTCCCGAAAGGCCAGTCATAAACACAGGCGTTGTCGAGCTCGCTCATTTCTATGGCTTCCCGGCGCTGGTCGGAGGCGTCAGCACGGACGGCAAACTGCCTGGGGAGCAGGTGATGATGGAGAAGGTCATGACGGGCCTTCCACCACTTCTCGCAGGAAGCGACGTAGTCTTCGGGGCTGCCCTGCTGTGCTCGGCGACGACCTACAGCATCGAGCAGCTCGTTGCGGATGACGAGGTCGCCGGGGCACTGCGCAGGGTCAAGACCGGGATGGAGGTCTCTTCCGAAACGATAGCCCTCGAAGCGATAGGAAAGGCCGGCCCTGGCGGCAGCTACCTGGGCATGAAACACACCATAGACCATCTGAGGAAGGATATCTGGATGCCAGAGATGGTTGACAGGAACGTCTTCGACAATTGGGCACGAATGGGTTCAAGGGATTTGAGGGCGAAGGCCAGGGAGAAGGCTCTCGAGATCCTTCGAACGCACCAGCCCATGCCACTCGAGAAAGAACAGAAACAGGAGATCGACAAGGTCGTCCTGGAATGTTCGAGATTATCCTAGAGGCCTCTCACTTACTTCGCCAGTCTGTATTCCACGCGCGTGGTGTCGCATGGGTTGCCTGTGCCGAGCCATATCGAACCTTTCTTGAGGTCATAGACCACAGAGAAAATCGTCTTCCACCGGAGCGGTTTGGGAGCATGTGCCTCCGCGTGGCAGCAGATTGAGTGGGGGAGGTTCACGTGGTCCTTCTGGATAGAGAAAAGGGTCTCTAGATCGATCTCTCCCAGGGAATTCTCCAGCAGTCTCCACGCCCTGTTGCAGCGAACGATCGAGCCTGTGCTGTATCCGCGGTTCGGCTCGACCGTTTCGTCAAAGATGGCTTCGTATCTCGCCATCTTCGGATGCAGGTAGTGATTCGTGTGCACCATGTAACCGCCCGAAGGATACAGAAGTGAATGGGCCATCGCAGAGACTTCTACGCAGTACATCTCCCCGCTCTTGTGGCATATGTTGTAGTTGTACCCGGAGGCCCTATCTTCCGGAGTACATGCGTTCAATGCGTCGCCAAGAGTCTTCGACACGAGTACTTCAAAGGCGAAGAGTACTCTCGGCACGCCAACTCTCATGTCGTTCTGGGTCAGCGAGTTGATCGTCAGGCTCACACCGCTGGAGTTGATGCCTCCGAGCAACTCCAGACCACCGTACGAGGTCGCAAGGAATGACGGACCTGTCTTCGGCCTGACATTCACAAGTACTAGCTGGTCCTCATACGTCGTCCACCAGTCCTCCGTATGTGCGGAGAGGACTGATCCGTCGGCTGTGGCCTCCTCGTTGACGGCTATGTCGGTGCATCCGAAGGTCTCGCCTTCGTAGATCATCGCGAATACATCTTCGAATCGGAGGCCGGATCCCCGGGCGTAACCTCTGATCATGTCCATGTATCTCGGGCTGTAGTCCTCCGCATAAGGAAGGTATCGCAGAGAGTTCGCAATGTTCCGCTCCCAGTCAACTCCTCGCGCTCTCCACCGCGCCTGGCCGTCCCGAAGCATCTGTCTTGCCGTGGTCCTGCAGGATCTTCCGAGCCTCTCACCAATCGAGGAATCGCTGCCGGAGACTTCTATGAGCTTGACTGTGTGTCGCTTCGCCAATCGATTCACCCGATCATGACGCGAGCCAGTTGGTTGCTGATCCGGTCACTTCTGGATTGCTGTGGGCTCGGCTATCTTCGGCTCGTCCCACCTGATGAATTTCTGACAGGTCTCAGGGGCCAGCCTGATCGCGAAGAGATCGTATTTCCTTGCAATCAGGAGCGAGAGCAGGAACACCGCGATGCTCGCCAACGCGATGCCTGCGGCAACCGTCGCTTCGAAGGCGTATGTGTGCCCGATATCAATTCCGAACAGATCCCAGAGCGGGTCCAGCACGCTCTCGCCAACGGTCAGGTGTGCCCCGAGTGATCCTGTCGCTCCAAGAACGCCCATCGCCGCGAATGCCAGCAGTGTGTACAACACGGCCATCGCGGGGCACGTCCAAAGCGCCCGCCCGAATCGAGTTCTGATGAATACTATGCCTATCCAGAGCACCGTCGCGAAGACCGTCATCGTTATCTTGTTCTTTATCGTGGGGGAATCGAGCAGCGCCTCCTGTGGCCAAGCATACATCCCCGTCCATGCAGAGAGCAGCAGGAAGACGACCCCTGCCACCGCAGTCAAGTAGGACGTTGCTTCCGCGTATCCTCTTACTCTGACTGCTGCGTTGACCAGCCTCTTGGGCATCATAGACTTGTATCTTACAGTGAATTGGGACAACGCGACAATCACTATGCAGATGAAGGCAATGGTCAGCACCCCGGCATGCAGCTCGGAAGTCAGTGAATGCAGAGACGCCATCGACACCATTTACTTCCCCTCCTGCTTTCCCATCACATGTCTTCTGATCATCAATGCCACGACGACCGCCAGACTCAGGAGCGCGACAATTGCGACAGTCCCTGCAGCCATCGTGTAAATCCAGTTCAGCATCTCCTGGTCGACTGCGGCGTTGTCCACGATCATCATGACCTCTTTGTACCCGGCGTTCCCGCTTGTATCATATGCGGTTACGTTGACCGTGTGCTCCCCATCCTCCAGAGTCTTCGTATCTATTGTCCACAAGTATGGTGCTGCTGACTTGTTGTCCACGAGTTCGCCATCAATGCTCAGCAGAGCATACGAAATCTCGGTCGCGGTCGCGATCGTTGCGCTCACAACCAGGTCTCCGGACACGCTCTCGTCTTCTGTAGGATTCGTGATCATGACGGTCGGAGGTCCCGGGGGTATCGCGCCTCCCACTACGAAGGTCAGGCCAGCATCGTAGTCTCCGACATATGTCTCGCCTCCTCCGTGGGCGATTCTGGCGTACAATGCGTACAGGCCGTCGACCGCTGGCGCGTTCAATGTCCATTCGAAGGTTGCACTGCCAGCGTAACTGTCCACCTGATTGAAGTTGAAGGTAGTACCCGAAGGATCCGATGTTATCGTCCATCCCGCGTCAGACGGTTTGCTGTTCGAGGCTCCAAAAGATGATAGCAGAAGAACGCCCATTGGCGAGTTCGACGCTTGACCACCCGAGACTGTCACAGTGATTGTGACGCTTGCTCCAAGGTCTGGGGTCATGTTGCTTGCCTGCATGCTTATGATCGCGGAACTCTGAACGCTGTGGCACGGGCTGATGCAGCCTGCTTCCCTGTCTGAATTGGCAACTCCACCCTCGTACGCCGAAAGCGAAGGTGCCAATGCGAAAGCGATTCCCGAGATGATCGCTACCAGAATGAAGGCCGCACTCTTCCTCAACTAGACACTCTCCCCATGCGGGCTTACTAACCCCGGGGCGCGGCCAAAGGTTTGCGCTGTTATAATCATTTCCCCTGCAGAAGGTCTCATGAGCCTCCTGTCCGAGCGATTGCTTGGGGCTCGTCAGCATCGTGCGAGTCGCGAGAGAAACTGCCGTCACGCATGATTTCCATTTGACAATCCAAAAACAAGCAAGTATATAACAATGTAATATATTTTAGGTCCGTTCTACCAGGGTTGGCGAAACCCCGTGTAGATGTTAGATTAGGAGGGACTGAGCATTCGGACCTGGAAGCTAGCTCTGGGCTTGAGCTTGTGCGCGCTAGGCGTCCTGATTTTTCTGATGCTTCAGCTTCCAAACAACGAGGCAGGCCCTCCTCCAACCACGGCAGATTATGTGGACAACCTCGAATGCTGGCAATGCCATGATGATATCTTCGAGGAGTTCAACGGGACCGGGCATTCGGCAGCATATCCGGTACCGTTCTCCGGAGGCAATCCTGACTGCAAGCCGTGCCACACGACTGGAGCAGGACACCCCGAGATATACCCCGACACGGGCTACGACAACACAACGAATCTTCCCGTGTACCTCCAGAACGTGACATGTCAGGCATGCCACGGCCCTGGCAGTATACACATCGGTTCGATGGATCAGGCCGACATCGGCCTGGTACTGAACTCGAGCCTATGCGGTTCATGCCACTACTCGGATGAAGGTCTGAGCGGAGAGCACCACCCGACCTACAACGAGTGGGAAGTGTCTGGGCACAACACCAGCATGAGGTTGGCGAGTTACATCATGCAGCCTTCCTGCTCGAACTGTCACGAGGCCTGGAACGAGATACAGTATCTCGAGACGGGCGTCTACAAGACAGTCTTGAGGGAGTCTGGCGAGGATGCGCCGCTGACATGGGACATCTCCTGCATTGTCTGCCACGACCCGCACAACGGAACGCTCGACAAGCAGCTGAGGGTGCCGAAGGAGGTATTGTGTGCGAGCTGCCATAACGCGGGCAGCACCGCAGCCCCCGGTTCAGAACCCCATCACCCGATGGCGGAGATGAGGAACAACACCGCTGGCTACGATATAGACCGGACCGGTCTGACCTACATGCCGAGCGTGAATTGCGTCGACTGCCACATGGGCAACCTGAACCAGGCCGGCCTGATGAACCACACTTTCGCGCCCAATCCAGCAGCATGCAACTCCACAGGCTGCCACGCGAGCTGGACCGTTGAGGATGCCCAGCTGATCATCGACAGCGTGGAGGCCGAGACCCAGGCTGCTGTTGACGAGGCCGGACCTCTGCTCGATGATGCTGAGGCCCTCTTGGAGATGATGGCGGGCAACAGGACCGACGAGGACCTTGATGCGTGGTTGGAGGAATACGAGATCGCCCTGTTCAACGAGGAAAGCGTCGTCTCTGACAGCAGCAACGGCAACCACAACCCGGACCTTGCGCTGGCATTACTGCAGGATGCAGTTGCGCGTTCAGGATCGTTGATCGAGAACCTGACGCCACCTGCGAAGGTCGCAGATGTGGATGCCGAGGATGACGGAGGCGGCAAGATCAGGGTGACTTGGGAAGCGACCGTTGCGGCGGACTTCGCAGAGTACAGGATTTACGTCCTGAGCTCTTCTAAGACCAACATCACAGCGGATACCGCGGTCGCAACCGTGACGGACAAGACCACAACCGAGTTCGTGGTCGAGGATCTCGAGACCAACGCGACATACTACGTGTATGTCACAGCGGTGGACGAGAACGGCAACGAGATCACGAACACGCTTACGGGAGTGTCTGTCGTCTTGCCTGAGGAAGAAGAGGGCGGCGGCATATTGTCGAACACCATGCTGATCCTGATAGGGGTCATAGTGGCAGTGGTCGTCATAGCCGCGATTGCCTTGGCGATGCGCAAGAAGAAAGGCCAGGAACCTCCGGCGGAAACGCCATAGGAAGAAACCCCTTCCCAATCATTTATTTATGGATTCTGCTGGTCAGCGCGAGCGGTGCGGTGAGGTGCTTCTCGGAAGGACTGAAATACGGCCACCCCGATTCCCTGCGAGCCTTCGGGGGAAAGACTGATTGATAGAGGCCAGGGGGGTAGCAAAGCATTTCGGCAGGCGCAAGGTCCTCGATGGGGTCGACCTCAAGGTCGGGGACGGAGAGATAGTCGCTCTCATCGGTCCCAATGGTGCCGGAAAAACCACGCTCATCAGGATTCTGTCCACTCTCCTCTCTCCGTCGTCAGGGGACGTGTTATTGGGAGGCCAAAGCGTCCGGGAGGACCCAAGCCACTTCAGGAGGTACATAGGGGTTGTCGGCCACTCCACGTACACATATGACGACCTGACCGCCCTCGAGAACCTTAGGTTCTTCTGGTCGATGAACGGCCTTGCAGCCGGGGATTTCGACGAGTGTGGGCGCGGACTTCTGCGAAGGGTTGGGCTCGCACACAGGATGAACGACCGCGCATCCGTGTTCTCGCGGGGCATGAGGCAGCGCCTGGCAATCGCCCGCGCCCTCATCCACTCCCCGAAAGTGCTTCTCATGGACGAGCCTTTCTCCTCCCTGGACCAGAAGGGCGTCGACATAGTGCATCAGCTCCTGCTGGAGGAGAGGAAACGAGGCTGCTCAATCCTGTTGGTCACGCACGACCTGCAGCGAATACACAATCTCGCGGACCGCGCGGATGTGTTGGACCGAGGGCGCGTCTCGAGATCCTTTGATGCCGAGGCCATTCGCAGGGGCGATCTCGAGCGCGGATATGAGACCATGTCTGAGGGTGGCATACGATGAGCGCGATACTGCACCTGGCCGTCAAGGACCTGAGGATAGAGCTCCGCTCCAAGGACATGCTCAGCTCCATGTTCCTGTTCTCGCTTCTGATGGTGCTGGCATTCAGGTTCGCATTTGCGGACGCCTTCGCATCAGGGGAAGCGGCCGCAATCGACATCGCCTCCTCGTCTTTGTGGATCTGCTTCTCGTTCGCCGCTATTATCGGCATGTACTCCTCATTCGTCAAGGAGAAGGACAGGGAGACGCTCGAGGGCCTCCTGTTGTGTCCAGTCGACCGCAGCACCCTCTACCTCGGCAAAGCCCTGTCCAATCTAGTGCTGGTCTTCATCGTCGATATCCTTTCCATCCTCTTCTTCAGCTTGTTCTTCTCCTACGACTATGACGGCCACGCGCTGGAAGTCGTTGCCATCGCTCTTGCGGGCACGACCACCCTCGTGTTGATAGGGACACTCACTGCAGCCATATCGGTGAACGCCAGGGCGCGGGAGGTCCTGCTGCCAATACTGCTCGTGCCGCTCATAGCCTTCAGTGTGATAATCCCGTGCGTATCGGCCACCAAGAGCGCGTTGGAAGGTCAGATGACCGAAGCTGTTAGGGAGATAAGCTCCATACTGGGTTTCGCAGTCGTGTTCGGAGCGGTAGGATACCTCGTGTTCGACTACATATTCGAGGGGTGATTTGCTGAACAAGAAGAGGCTGGGATTAGTCGCCATCGTGGTCGCAGCCCTGCTGATCCTCCTCACAACGTACCTGGCGCTGTTCTTCGCCCCGATACCCCAGACGAGCGTGGAGGTTGCCAACAAGGTCGCGCCATCGGTCGAAGGCTCCAGGATGCAGGTAGCCGGGTTCATAGGCCGATTGATCTTCACCAACTGTACTGGGAATTGCACGGGATCTCCCGCTGTCCTGCTGGCCGATTTCTCAGATTACTCCAGATACACGAGCGCTGTGGAGGATTCCGCCCTCGACCAGCCATGGTGGACCATCCAGCCGCTGATCGTCGAAATGCCGGCTGGGGTCAGCCTCGACGACCTGGTCCTAGGTACGAACCTGTCCGCCATGGGGGAGGTTAAGAAGACGCAGGGCTTCCCTTCATTTCAGGCAGACTATGCATTGGCTGTCGAGTCCTCGGATGACGTGACGATTGGAGGGTCATCGGGCGAGTACGAGATTGTCATCGCTCCCATATCACAGAAGATATTCTATTTCCACATGCCCTCAGCCTGGGTGTGCTATGTGGCCTTCTTCGTGACTCTTGTGGGGAGCATCCTCTACCTCAGGAGCAGAAATGTGAACTATGACAGGTTGGCTTTCTGCTCTGCGGAATTGGGCGTATTGTTCGCAACTCTCGCAATCACCACAGGACCAATATGGGCGAAGGAGGAATGGGGCGTCTACTGGCGCTGGGACGACACCAAGCTGGTGTCGACCTTCATCCTGTGGCTCGTCTACATCGGCTATTTGTCGCTCAGAGCCGCGATCGCAGAGACTGGCACGAAGGCAAGGGTGAGCGCTGTTTACGGGATCATAGGCTTCGTCACGGTCCCGATGAGCTTCCTGTCTTCAAGGGTTGCCCCTCTGATCGACTCGAGCCATCCGGAAGTCATCGCCACAAGCAAGGGAGGCCTTTCAGCGGAGGCAGGAATTACGATCGGGATCGCAGTCGTTGCGTTCACGATTCTGTATACAGCAATGCTGATAAGGAGACTGGGGGTTGCGGAATCCGCAGACGAGCTGGAAGAAATCAAGCGAGAGATTGGAGGCGAGTAGGAATGGCGAATGAGTTCACACCATTGTATGTCGCGTATTCGATTGTCTGGGCAGGCGTTTTCCTGTACTTGGTCTACATACATCTCAAGCAGAGGTCCGTTGACAAGGAGACGAGACTCTTGAAAGAGGAAGTGGTGAAGCATGGGAAGTGAGACGGCTCCATCAATTCCACCTGCTCCGGAGTCACCTGTTGAACCCAAGCGCTCGACATCGAGGAAGAGGAAGAGGCTAGTGATAGTGCTGGTGATAGTCGTCGCCGCCCTCGCGATCATCTTCTGGGGCTGGAGCAGCACGGGAGTCGGCTATGTCGATGTCGGAGTGCTCTATGACAAGGCCGAGACCGCCCATGCCGTCCCCGACGAATACCTCAACGGGACTATCGAGCTCAGGGGCGTGGTCGAGGGCTGGGACGGATCTGTGCAGGACCTGGAGTTCAGGCTGGTCGATGACGACAACTCGTTCAAATCGGTTGAAATCACCTTGAATGGGACATACCCTGCGGGCTTCGCGAACAGCAAATCTATCGCGGCAACCGGAGAGCTACAAAGCACCATGCCCTTGCGTCTGGTGGCCAGTGAGCTGACAATAGGCTGCTCTTCGAAATATTGATTAACCGAGGAGAGTTCGGAAAACCGTAACCAGCACCGGGGAGTGACAATTGTCTAGAATCGTTCTCAGCATTGCTGTGCTCTTCTTGCTTGCGGCCAGCTTCACTGCCGCAATATCTCAAGGAAGCTCCGAGACGTCGAGCATACTCCAATCAAGCGACGTCGAGATATCAGGAAGCATCCTCTTCATAGTCCAAGGCGAAAACGAAGTGACCGTGGGATCCGAGTCCCGTGATGACTTCTACGTCCTGCAGATCACCAGTTTCGAGCTTCCGTACGACGAGCAGCAGGTGTTCGTCAACATGCCACGCGACGCGCGCGAGGTCAACGTGTGGCAGGCCGATAGTGTTCTCAACGAGAGCGACTATGGCTGGGAGCAAGTGGGCGGCGAGGAAGTATTCAGGATAGGGGTTCCAGAATCATTCCCCAGGACCGCGAAGCTCACGAACCTGACTGATTCGGAGAGCGAGTTCTTGGCTCCCGGAAGCCAGTATGACAATACGACCTATTCCTCGGGCGCATTGCGGTTGGAGCTTAATTCCAGCAGCGGACAATACGTTTCTTCCGCAATTCCAGTGGCTCAGGCTCACTCGGTCGAAACGGCGAACATCACCCTCACCGGCAGTGACCTTGCCAATGTCTCGATGGAGGTGTCCAATGACGCAGGCGCATCATGGATGGCGTGCTCAGACAGCATGGTCACCAACTTCTCATCCGATGGTACCGACCTGGAGTTCAGACTCACCTTAAACGGCAACGCCTCCGTGACATCGGTCAAGGTGATTTCGGACTACGTCGCCCTGACCACTGAGTACTCCGTGCACGTGTCTTACCTGTGGACAGCGGATTTCGATCACGGCAAAACCTCCATTGACTTGACCTCCGCCGAGGAGTTCGGCGCGAACGGCTCTTGCCTGCTCATGCTCTATGTCCTCCAGGGCTACGAGCCTTTGGGTGTGGGGGCAAACCTGACGCGCGACCAAACGACAGGGATGAACCCTTACGACGACAAGGAACTCTACTTGAACGAGAGTTTCAGGCCGAATCCAGGCACAGGCATGTATGTCGAGATATCAGCTCCCGCCAAGAAATCGGACTTGTGGCTGTACTCCTTGGTCGCAGCTTTGGTGGGCGGCGGCGTGCTCCTTATGTTCCTGTCCACGCGCTCTGGGAGATCACGCTCGCAAAGCACTCAATCGTCATCTTCTGTGATGGAATCGTCGAGTCCCACGCGCGAGAGGGCAAGCCTGGCCCCCTCGGAAATCGAGCCTCGGCGCAAGGAGCTTGTGCGTCGAAAGAAGGAGCTGCTGTCGGAAATCGAAGCGGTCAAGAGCAAGATCGCAAAGAGCCAAATGCGGAAGGGCGAGGCGGATGCGGAATTGATGAGACTGAAGAACGAATCGAAGGCAATACGGAACGAGCTGAATTGGCTATCCCGGAGAGAGGAAATGCAGTCTTCCGGCGATGGCGCGCCCCGCGATGATTATCAAGCTGTCCTTGCGGCGGTGGCCAGGATAGACGACGATTTCGAGAAGGGCAGATTGTCCGAGGATGCTCATACCGGGCTTCGGAAGGAGTACATCGAAAAAGCCAAGAGAATCCTGGCCGAACGCGAAGCAAGGAGCCAAGTTGGAGAGAGGCCCGTTGAGACAGAGAGAATGAAGCTCATGGAAGCCATCGTTGCCTTGGACGAAGAGCACGAACGCGGGGAGATCGAGGATAGATTGTATAACGACCTCCGCGCCTCTTACAAGAAGCAGCTGGCAGAAGTGATGAAGAGGTCGGAGCCAAAAGGAGGACTGAGGATCGGATGAGCGTCGGAGATGTCTTGCTTTATCTGGCTGCATTCACGCTGTTCCTTGCGTTCGCGACCAGGATCATTGCTTACATGAGGGTTGACAAGAAGCTGGCCTCGCAATCAGGCACCCTATCTCTCATTTCATTCATGATCATCACCGTCGCCTTCCTCTACCTCCTCTATCTATTCCTCACTTCTGACGTGAGCTACTACTATGTCTGGTCGTACTCATCCACCGACCTGGACATCGTATACAAACTATCCGCGGTGTGGGCCGGCGCTCAGGGCTCGCTGCTGCTTTGGATATGGTTCATGTCCATCGTGCTGGCAGTCGAGACGATGCTCGAAGGGAGAAGAGACTACCTCAGCCGGAAATTCCGCGGCATATTCAATGCGACTCTCTCCGGGACATTGTTCGTCTTCATGCTGATGCTTATTGGTGTGGGCCTGTTCGAGAGAACGGGCGATGCGCTCATGAACGCCTACCCCAACGGCGGTGGGTTGGCTTTGTCACTGCAAACACCCGAGATGATAATCCATCCTCCGGTCGTGTTTGCGGGGTATGCCGCGGCGATCGCAACCGCTGGTGCTGCACTGGCGTATTTCGTCACGAACGACAAGAACTGGCACACCGTGGCTCTGCCCTGGACCCGCATCGGCTGGATACTCCTATCGCTCGGGATCGGCATAGGCGGACTTTGGGCATACTACGTTCTCGGCTGGGGCGGTTACTGGGCATGGGATCCAGTTGAGACCTCGTCCCTCATACCATGGTTCATAGCGACCGCATTGCTTCACACTCTCACCAGGCATTCGAGGAAAGGCGAATACGAGGTGATGGCGCCAACCCTCGGAGTCCTGACATTCATCGGGATGCTCTACGCGGGGTTCGCGACAAGGGCGGGCAGCATCTGGTCGTCCTCTGTCCACGCTTTCGCGGGCACGGTGATGGACGACCCTGTGGTCCTCGGTCTGCTGATTCTGATGATCTTTTTCTTGGTGCTCGGAACGTACCTCGCCTACGCGAGGTATCGCCGATTCGGCCCGAAGGAGGACGAGGCCGAGCCAGAGAAGCTCAGCGAGTACGTTAGCGACAGGAACAACATGGTGTTCACGGTGGCGCTGCTGGTCGTCACGGCTGCCGTGATGATATTCATCTTGTTCAAGAATGTGAACGTGGGTCAACAGGCCAATTACACCGAGTTCAACCAGAAGATGTCCTTGTTCTTCGTGCTCCTGATGGTGACCATGACCTTGTGCCTGACCTGGAAGACGGTAGGCAAGGAGAGGGCGTTGTGGTTCGGCATAGTTGTCATAGGGCTCTCGGTCGCCCTCGCGATCGCCGCGGCGCTCAGCGCTTCGATTGACTGGCTCGTCGCATTCAGTGTCCCGTCATACGTGATCGCAATGGGAGCGGCCGTGCTCAAGATATCCCAGTCGGTTTCGAAGGGATCTCCAAGAAGAATGCTGCTCCAGGCGAGTGCGCACCTGATACATCTGGGTGTGGCGATGCTTCTGTTCAGTTACGTGGTCTCCTCCAATATGCAGACGTATCCGAGCGATGCGGAAGAGTTGTCTGGTTTTAGCGGGGTTGTGGCATCAGTCGGGGATGAGGTGCAGGTCGGGGAGTACACGATCCTGCTGCAGGATCTGGAGCAGAGGAGCACATCTAGGACGTCTGGAGGAACGACCATAACATCCATCCAGGAGGCGACGATCGACATAAGCAAGGGAGGCAGTCTGCAGGACTCCGGCGTGCTTCTCACAAACCTGTACGGGCACAACATATACGGCGTTTACGAGGTGCTCGAGGTCGAGGTTCATGTTCACAAGTCGGTGCTTGAGGACTTGTACATCAACTATCAGCTCATACCGGGCCAGAACCAGACGGCGTTCGTACAGGCGAAGGTCATCCCCATGATGAACTTCCTCTGGACGGGTTTCGGGCTGCTTGTGTTCGGCCTTGCTCTGCGGCTCTTCTTCGCCCCGCCGATGCCAAGTGAGCGCGGCGAGGAGAAGAAACAGGTCGCACCTCAGAGGAAGGAAATGGCTCTCCCCTCCAAGGCTGAAAAGGACTACGAGGCGCTCATCGAAGAAGAAATCAAGAGACTCAAGCAGAAGAGGCGTCAGTAGCGGTCGTTCCAGAGGCTCAAGTATAGTACGGGGGCTTGTCGCCGTCTTTTTCATTGTCAGCTGATCTAGCCCTAGTTTCTTTTGAGTCTTGATCCCCATCCGCAATCTGCGTGCTCCGGGTCAGGCTGCTCCCGCATTTGCCGCAGTAGCTGTTCTCTGCAGGGTTTGGAGCCCGGCACTTCGGGCACCATATGGTATCATGTACGGGCGGGCCGGCTGGCGGAGGGCTAACAACGTCGCCTCCCCCCTCATCGATAGGAGTCGGCTGACGCCGTGAGCCCTCAGGCCTATCCGGGCCGAGCAGCTCGTCGAGGAGACCGCCCTCCTGAGGAGGCGCATCTGTATCCCACTCCGGGTACAGCGCTGCCCCGCACCTGTCGCAGTTCTTCTGTCCAGCATCATTCAGGGCATCGCACGCCGGGCATCTCGTCTTCCCCGACATTGACCGTGTGACTGCATTCAGCCGCTCGGGGTCGTATCTTCTCCTGACGATGAGGGGTATGCGGTTATCCTCGGACATCGCTCTTCAACTTCGCGATTCGTATGGAGTAATGAAGTGATAAGAATTTGGCTGGAATCCCCGCAAGAAACAACGGGGATTGGAGGTTAGATCAGAGATTTCGCGCTCAATCCGCCCTGTTCTTGTTCACGTACTTGATGCAGTCCTCGAGGATCTCAAGCCCTGCATCCAGCTGCTCCTTCGGTATGTTCAGCGGCGGGATGTACCTGATGTTCGACTTGCCACACGGAAGCAGGACGAGCCCCTTCTTGAACGCCATGTCGGCGATCTTGTCCCGGCTCTTCGCGGCGTGTTTCTTGCTCTTCCTGTCCTGAACGAATTCGTGGGCGAGCATCATGCCGATACCGCGCGTGTCGCCGATGATGTCGTACTTGGCCTGCATCTCAGCAAGGCGTTTCTTGGTCTCTGCACCGAGCTTGGTCGCACGGTCGAGGAGCTTCTCCCCTTCAATGACATCGAGTGTCGCTAGTGCAGCTGCGTGTGATAGTGACGCGCCCCCGAAGGTGTTCGAGTGTCTACCGTATCTGTCGAAGTCGAGCTTGGCGTCAACGATCGTGGCGGCGATCGGCAGCCCCCCACCGAGCGACTTGGCGCTGCAGATGATGTCAGGCGCAACGTCGAAGTGCTCGACCGCCCACATCTTGCCAGTCCTGCCCATGCCTGACTGAACCTCGTCATCGATGAAAAGGCACTTGTACTTCCGAGTGAGGTCGAAGATCATCTTCACGAACTCCTTTGGCGGGACGACGTATCCTCCCTCTCCCTGCACGACCTCCATGCATATTGCGGCCAGGTCGTTCGGCGGGATCAGGTTCTCGAAGTAGACCTCCTCGATGACCTTCGCGCACCACATGTCACACTCAGGGTACTTCATCTTGTACACGCATCTGTAGCAGTACGCGTACGGGACGTGGAACACACCCGGCATCAGGGTAGCCGTGTAACCTTCTCTCTGGACCCACTTGCTGGCTGTGAGTGTCATCGCTCCCGTCGTCCTTCCGTGGAAGGCCCCGAGGAAGTCCAGGAGGACCTGCTTGCCCGTGCCGCGCTTCGCGATCTTTATCGCGGCTTCGACAGACTCGGCGCCCGTGTTTGAGAAGAACACCATCTTCTTGTTCTTACCAGGAGCCGTCTTCGCCAGCCGCTCCGCCAGATTGGCCTGAAGGTCGCAGTAGAAGTCCGTCCCAGCGACATGAGTGTACTTGTCGACCTGGTCCTTGATGGCGGCGACAACCTTCGGGTGTCTCGCGCCCACGTTCAGGACTCCTACGCCAGCATAGAAATCGATGTAGGCATTGCCATCGATGTCCTCGATGACTGAGCCCTCGGCTTTCTTGAACACAAGCGGGGCTGTCTTGGTCGCCTTCACGATGTACTCGTGATCCTTTGCGACTATCTTCTTGGCCTCTGGGCCCGGAGGCTCCACCTTGATGTTGGGTACCTTCGCCATGAGTTGTCCCTCGCAATCTCGGGGTAAGCAGATGAATCATAAATGAATTGTGGATTCACACAATCCTTGAGGGGAAAATCATTCGAAATCGAACGCCGCGATACGATAAACGGAAGCAGAAACGAAGTAGTCGTGATACTCGGAAATGACTCCGCGTTGACCGGACTTCATGTCCATTGAGCAGAGGATCGGTCTCCTTGGACGAAGAACGCGCTCGCTCAAGCATTGCGTCGCTACACGCTCGTCAATCGAGTTCGGCCTAGCCACCTGACCCCAAACGTATATAAAGGGGTCACATTTTAGGGGATACCCCCAGAGCGAGGGAACTCCTTGAAGTACACGAGGTTCGAGAGAGCCAGGATCATAGGTGCCCGGGCACTTCAGATAAGCATGGGTGCGCCAATCCTCGTCGAGCTCGCCGATGAGGTCATCGACCCCATCGAGATAGCCATCAAGGAGTACGACAAGGGCGTCATACCGATAACTGTCAAGAGGGAAACCTGAGGAGATCGCATGGATGAGGTAGTCGACACACACCCGCAGGCTGGGGCGGAGACTCAGCTGCTCATACCCGAAGACATCTACCTCACATCTGGCGTCCATATCGGCACACAGCAGAAAAGCGCCGACATGAAGGAGTTCATTTTCAAGGTCAGAAGCGACGGCCTGTACGTGCTCGACGTGAAGAAGACGGACCAGCGCATCAGGGTAGCGGCTAAGTTCCTATCGCGGTTCGAGCCGCAGCGGATACTTGTTGTTTCTGCCAGACAGTACGGCCAGAAGCCCGCGAAGGTCTTCGCGAAGGCCATCGGGTCCATGGTCATTGCTGGTAGGTTCGTCCCTGGGACACTCACAAACCCGATCCTTCCGAGCTTCCTCGAGCCAGAAGTCATATTCGTGACGGACCCAGCAGCGGACGAGCAGGCGCTCAACGAGGCGATCAACGTGGGCATACCCGTGGTCGGCGTGTGCGACGCGAACAACGAGACCAAGTATGTCGACATGATCATACCATCCAACAACAAGGGCAGGCGCGCGCTCGCGACCATCTACTGGTTGCTGACGAGGGAGATCCAGAGAGCAAGGGGCCAGATCCAGACAGATGAGGATTTCAAGATGACCATCGAGGAATTCGAGGCGTCGCTCTGATCGGGTGCGCTCGATTTCCATTCCTGCGAAAGTCTATTATCAAAGTCTCCGCCATGTGTTCCATGAAGTGAGGGGGACATGCGCCATCCGTCAGTTGCGGGACAGTTCTATGCGGGAGATCCCAAAAGCCTCAGGAAACAGGTGGAGGATTGCTTTCTAGGGAGCCAAGGCCCGGGCAAGCTGCCGAGTCCTGCCAATGGACCTAGGAAGGTCATGGGTGGCATCGCTCCTCACGCGGGGTACATGTATTCTGGGATGGTCGCCGCGCACCTGTACGACAGGATCGCATCGGACGGCCCTCCGAAATCGTTCATCGTCCTGGGCCCTAACCACACGGGCATGGGCACGGGACTGGCGATCTCAAGCCAGGATTTCGCCACTCCTCTGGGAGTTGCGAGGATCGACAAGGAGCTGGCAAAGGCGCTCCGGAGGGACCTGGTGGACGAGGACGATGAGGCTCACAGGCAAGAACACTCGATCGAGGTCCAGCTGCCGTTCATCCAGTACATATCCCAGGACTTCAGCTTCGTCCCTGTCTGCATGGGCTTCCAGGACATCGACTCGGCGATTTCGGTGGGCAACACCATCTCCGCCGCGATTAAGGGCAGGGACGTCGTGGTTATCGCCTCGACCGACTTCTCCCACTACGTCACGCCCAACGTGGCCAGGAAGAAGGACGGAATGGCGCTGGAGGCGATCAAGGCCATGGATCCAAAGGCGCTGTACGACGTCGTGCGAGACCAGGACATATCCATGTGCGGCTACGGCCCGGTGATGGCCATGATGACTGCCTGCAAGGGCGGCAAGGCGACGGTCCTGAAGTATGGCAACTCGGGGGACGTGCATCCGATGCGCGAGGTCGTCGGCTACGCGTCAGTTGTAATCGAGAAGTGAGATGAACCTGTCATTTGCTGGGGGTAGCAATGAGGATCCCGAAGATCACATCGCCGGTTCTGTTCGCCGTTTTCGTGGCCACTCTGGCCTGGCTTCTGCTCGTTCTGCTTTCCTCGTATCTCGTGAGCCCGGATACGCTCTCCGACCTGACCGGGAGCGTGGGTGTCGTTGACAACAAAGAACAGTTCGCCCCGCTCGGACCGGTGCCCAAGGCCGTCTACTCGATAGGGGACTGGGAGTGCCATCAGATTGCAGACAGAAGCTACTTCCTGAACGGCAACCAGATGCCTTTCTGCGCAAGGGATCTTGGCCTTTTCGCGGGCATTGCCGCAGGATTCGCCCTGACGGCCTTTGTGCTTTTCACGCCGAACCCTCTTCTCCTGCTGCTCGGGTTGGTTCCGATGGGGATTGACGGGGGTTTACAGGCGGTGACGGACTACGAATCGACAAATCCGCTCAGACTGGTTACTGGCCTAATCGCCGGGATTGCGCTTTCGCTGATAATCGCGCAGTTCGTGTTCGCGTTCAAGCAGGACAGGGAGAAGGCAACTCAGGGATTGGACGAAAAACGTAGGCCCTAGCCGTCATGCTCATGACTTGCCATTGCGAGCTGCTGGGTGGGGCGGAACTGGCCTGAATTGTAGGAAGTATATTGTAATACGAGGTCGGTTATGCCGTGCAAGGGCCAGATAGGGAGGCCCTGAACATCTTAGGAGGCGGTTGGATGAGTTCTGTAGGTTCTAGGACCTGTGTTTCGTGCGGGAGGGCTCTCGCTTGGGATGCCAATGTATGTCCGTACTGTGGTCACGACTTCAGACAGGCGGCGGCTGCGCAGCCAGTCGAGCATGTGAGCACCTTGGTGAAGATAATCGTGTATCTGGTCTCGTTCTTCATACCGATTATCGGGATCATCCTCGGCGTGGTGTTCTATGTCAACGCTAATCCAGAGTACAAACAAGTCGGCAAGATGTGCTTGATTCTGGCAATGGTCGCGGTCCTGATCGCGATCGTCTGCTTCGCTGCAGGCGTCGTGGGAAGCTTCTGGGCATTCTGAACTGAAAACCCAAAGGGGGCCATGTCCGTTGGCACGGCTCCCACTCTTGTCCTTTATTCCCTTGGATTCTTTGGTTCTGTTGCAAATGCGGGTGGTGACGGTCAGGTCACACCCCCGCAGTTGCAGCTCGTTCCATTCGGCTCCGACCGTGCGCCCCTTTCGGGGTCGTATGGGGTCATCATCACGTCATGCTGGAACGCGCCGGGGTCGAACCGTAGACCCCCTGCCACCTCCAATCTCTTGGAGGCGGCTGTCTGCAGCAGGCGGGTGCCATGCCTGGAAGGATCGCTCCTCAGCCAGGCGCACTCTCGCGAACACTCCGTGCCCATTCGGGAATATTGAGTTCTCCCACATGTCGAGCACGTTCTGCTGCCAATGATGTCGGTCCTCAGGACCGGAAGGCCGTTCATTCTGACCGTCATCAGGACAATCATGTCTGCCAGGATACTATTCCCCATCTACTACATGCAGTGAACGTGTGCGGAATGAATCGTTCTCCAAGTCACTTCACCACCCGAATTGCTCCAGAACCGGATTCTTTGAATCTAATGTCAAAGGCGCATCCTGGCTAGCCTTCGCAATTGTTTAATAGTCTGCTGGCGGTTCATTCGTTTCGGCAGACAGGCCGAAGCACCATCTGGATTGGAGGATCAGGAATGGAGACTTTTGGGGTCGCGGGGGCGCAGCCCGCGGGGACGACCAGGAGCTGTGTCGGATGCGGAAGGAGCATTCCCTGGGAGGCGAACGTCTGCCCGTACTGCGGGCACGACTACAGGATTCCGACCGGTGTCGTGGCACCGCCGAGGAAGTCCCTTGCGCCCGTTGCTGCAGGAATACTGCTCGTGATAGCCGGCATCGCGGCGATTGCCATGGGCATGTTCTATTTCTCCCTGGACGCTCAGGATTTGGAGACTGCTGGCATAGTCCTCCCCTCGGACATGGGATGGGAGGATATTGAGGGGGCCTTGGACGTCTGCGGGGCCCTCGCCATAGTGTTCGGACTGATAGCGGTCCTCGGCGGAGTAATGAGCGCAAGGAGGAAGTATCTCACTCTATCAATCCTGGGAGGCGTCTTCGGAATCCTGGGGATGGGCTTCCTGATCGGTGCTCTGCTCGCCTTCATAGGCCTGGTGCTCCTCATAGTGTCGAGAAAGGAGTTCAGCTGACGCTCCGAGGGGACTATGTTCGAATGCCCTTGTACGACAAGGGCATTCCGGGGAAATCATCCTGATTTGGCATCCATACTGGCGTTTCTATATCGCGAGTCGCATAAAGGTTATCTATTAAGCAGGCCCATGGAGGTATCAGTGTGGGCTCGAAGCCCATGCATCAAAGGAGGCTAAGGGATGGGATCCCAAACAGGATCTAGCCGTAAATGCGTCTCTTGTGGTCGCGAGATCCCGAATGACGCGAACGTGTGCCAGTATTGTGGACATGACTACCGAGTGCAGGCCGCTCCTACAGGGCCGAAAGAGAAGACCATGCTCTCCCTCGTCGGAGGGATTCTGATACTGATTGCGGGCATCATGGGGCTCGTTCTTGGAGGCATTATCATCATGGTTGCAGATGCTGTCTCTGAGGGCGGTGACGACCTGGCTGACTGGGGAATCGACATCGATGTAGCTGGTATGAGCGACTTCATATCTGACATTATCACGGTCTGCGGCATCATAATCATCGTTGTGGCCCTGATCGTCGTATTAGGTGGGTTCTTCGGAGTTCAGCGCAAGCGCTGGGGCCTCGTGATACTCGGCGGAGTTCTCGGGCTGTTCCTCATTGGTCCGTACTTCCTGGCGTCGATACTCTCGCTGATAGGGCTGGTACTGGTCGCGGTTTCGAAAAAGGACTTCGACTGAGCACGCAGGGGCATCAAAACCGTTGCCTTTGGCAACCCCAAGGGCAACCTTTCACCATATTTCTGCCAATCCCTAGTTCAGCTCAGCCTGTCCTCCGCAGACATAACGATTATTGAAGCCCCCGACCATTCCTCTTCCCGAGATGACCGACGTCTGGTCCGTCCTGATGTTCCTGGGTTCGTCAGTGTGCCATCAGCTGCCTGAGAGGTCCTACTTCCTGGGAGATCTCCAGATGCCCCTGTGCGCCAGATGCACAGGGATTCACCTCGGGCTCCTTGTGTCTGCGACCTTTCTCATGATGGGTCCCTTTCGGTTCAGGTCAGGCCTTCCGACCGTGAAGCAGATGATCGTGCTCGGTGCCTTCATGAGCATGTTCTTCATCGACGCAGGCCTGTCGTACTCCGGGATTAGCGAATCAACCAACCTGAGAAGGACCGTCAGCGGGCTGATGTTCGGGGTGCTGCTGCCTTTCTTGTTCGTGCCTTTGCTCAACCTGCTGGTCTTTCCCAAGAGAGATGACAGGAGAATCCTTGAGACTCCTCTGGCATGGGCCTGGCCCATCGCTCTGTCTGGCGTGTCAGCAGGGTTGATATATGCCGCCCAGAGCCTCGATGCCGCGTTCTACGCGGCGTCCTTGCTGGGCCTTGTCGGCATGTTCGTGACCTTCTCGCTGATAGTCTCGTGCCTCGTCCTGATCGGATTCGAGAAATCGACGGCAAGCTCCAGGACGAAGATCGCATTTGCAGTGACAATCGCGGTCTCCGCACTGCTCGCTGTGGCCTCGGCCCGCGAGGTACTGGCTGCAGGCTGAGGTCCCACATCCAGTCCCGGATCCGCTCTCCTCATATCCTTTTCATCATGCCGAGCTCGGGCTCGTATATCTCGCCCTTGTCGAGGAGGCTCGCGATGATCTCCTCGAGCCTCACCTTGTCGATCTTCTTCGCCTTACACGCCTCGACGAGCCTTTCCCACGGGGCTCCCCTGGCGTCGGAGTCGAGCGAGTCGATGACCTTCAGCACGGTATCCTCCTCGTCGGCCCCGACAGTGACCTCCCGGAGCTCCTCCTCCTTCGTCTCGGCCTCCGGTGCCTTCTCTCCCATTCGCGCCGGCCTCGGCTGCGAAGCGCTCGCCTTGGCTGGCTCCGCTGCCTTCTTGGCAAGCTTCTGCGGGAGCACCGACAGGAGCGCCTCGCGCACGGCCGTGCGGAACCGGGCCACGTCGATGTCCTTGTAGTATTCGATCGCCCGGACAACGCCGTCCGAGAGGTTCTCCGGGTAGCCGAGCCTCACGAGCTCGCCGACCGTGGGTTGGGACATGTCCAGGGCGTCCTCGAGTGCGCTGATCCTGTACAAGGTGCTCCTGGCTGTCTCCATGATCCAGTAGTCCCTTGCATCCGCGTCCACCTCCCTGATGTGTTCCGGGCGAATGCTCAGGTACTTCACGCCCTCCTCTGGGGAATACGCCCTGCTCTTCCCGACAGCGGCGGCGAACGCCGGTGGAGAGATCTTGGAAAGGGACATCGCCGCGGCCGGCTGGTACTCCCCCGCGGATATGTAGAATGTGCCAGTCGGGTCCGTGAACCTCGCTCTGTACCTGGGCTTCCCCTCCTCTCCCACGTCCTCGACATCCGTCACGACGCCGACCACGAACATCCTGTTGATCTTCGCGCCGAGCGGGGTTATGATGTACGACACGGGCTTCTCGCCCTGGCCTGTGTGCTCCATCAGGGAGGAGTTGTATTCCTCCGCGAACACCCTCCAGGCCACTTCGCGCTGGTTCATTCCACGGCCTCCAGCTCGACCAGGAGTTTCTCGATCTCCTGCTTGACGTCTGCTTTCTCGAGGAAGACCTCCCTCGCAATCATTGAGAGCCCGAACCCCTCGACGGTGATCGAGCCGGACACGGTAAGCACCTTCATGCCCAGCTGTTCGTCGAACATGTCCTTGACGACATCGAAATTCATGGCATCCTTTGCCTTCTTCATGCACTCGTCGAGGGTGGTCCCGAGCAGCTTCTCCGTGAGCTCGCGGTTCATGACCGCGCTGACCGCCCCGCTGCCATCGTCCAGGATGGCCTTGATCCTGAGGTCAGGGATGCCCTCCACCCTTCCATGGATCTTGCACATGCCTTTCTGGAGAGCGCGCTTGCAGTCCGGGCATCTCATGATGAGCCCGGAACCATCTCGCACCTCGAGCAGGACACCGCGCACGAGCGCGTCCGCCGCCCCTCCCTTGGAGGCGATCTCCGCGATCATCCTGAGGCCTGTCTTCTGGAGCTCCTCCGCGGAGGGGAACTTCTCCTTCACCCTGATCACTTCCGCTCTGTCGTCGAAGCTCAGCTGCGGTATTCCCCTCCAGGAACGAACGGAGGCCTTCGATATCCTCACCACCTCTCCCTGCTTCAGCCTGAAGTCCGTCCAAGCGGTGAACTGCACCTTGCCGGTCTCGTCCGCGACCACGCCCGAGTGTATCTTTTTCGCCTCACCCTTCGCGGTCACCTCTCGCTCCTCGACCGCGAGGATGCGTCCCTTGACCTCGACGAACCCCATGCCGTCCCTGAGGTCCCCTATGGTAGCGACCCTCGGAGGTCCAGTGGCTATCTGGATGTCCCCTATCACCGACGGGTCCTCCTTCTTGATCGACACCCTGTTCCCGAAATTGACCTGGATCCTGCCCTGGTACTCCCTTGTGTAAGCTCCCTTGACGGATATCACGTCCCCTTTCTGGAGCTCCATGCCCTCCGTCTCCCAGGCCGTCCAGGGAAGAGTGGTGGTGTCGTCCCCGAGGAATCCGAACATGATCTTCTTGCTCTCCCCCTTGACAGTCACATCCTTCGCGTTGACCGAGACCAGCTTCGCGATGAACTCCACGTTCGGCTCGTTCGGTCTCAGCTCGCCCAGCTTCCTCCGGAAGCCCCCAGAGAACGCGCTCGCGTCCCCGCCGTATTTCTTGACGATCGTCCTCTTGGCCATGGGCATGCTGAGCCTGTAGACCTCGACATAGCGCTTCAGCTCGCTCTCGATCTGCTCTTCCGACAACTTGTCCCCGAGCGCCCTGGAAATCTCTTCAACGTGGGGCGCTAGCTCTTCGTTTTCCACAAATACCCCCTTCCAAAGCAGCCGTTGTTCTCCTGTGCTGCTGATTGGTCAACTCGTGCGCCACATATAAATGGACTGGTTGCAGGCAGGCGAAAGTGGCCCACTCTAGCGAACGCTGCCCACATCCCGGCTCAGCGAGAATTCCCGGACCCTGTCGATGTTCCATGTGACCAAGGAGATGCTCTCGAGTCCGAGCACCGTCTCGACTCCTTCGTATTGCTCCCTCAGAACCTCCACTGCCTTCTGGTGGATTTCCTCAGGGACCAACCATTGGCTCGAGTAAGTCCTCTGCTCGAAGTCATTTATCATGTCCTCCACCACGATCGGGTGCTCGTGGGTGGTTATCAGGACCGCCCGGTCCGCAGGTAGCACGCCGGGAAGCTCCCTCTCCCTCATGCCCGCATGGCGGATCTCGTAGCCGAGCTCCCCGCATATCTTGTCGTACAGCGCCCGTATCTCTTCGGCGGGGGATGCCTCCTTGTTGAAGGCCACGGACATGAGGTCCTTGGTGGCGACGCGGGATATCTCCCTGAGCGCGAGGACCCAGTTGGTTATCAGGTGAAGAACGTGGACGCTGAGTGCTGTCCCGAAGGATCTGTCCGTGAAAGGCAGGGCGCATATGTCCGCCCTGACAAGGTCCATGGTGCCTTTCTCGACGGCCTTTGCCAACATCCGGTTGGATATGTCGACCCCGACGATGTCGTATCCGAGCCTCTGGAGCGGAGCGGCGAACCTCCCGGTCCCGACGCCTGCATCCAGGATCCTCTGGTCCTTGTCCAGTGCCTTCACAAGGGCTCCCAGTATGTCCTGCATCACATTCTCTGGGTATCCCCTGGAGGTGTCGTACCTGTCTGCGATTCGGTCGAATGACAGCCCCAAGATGATCAGACTCGATGCGTTCCGCCCGGCTAGCGTCGCACTGCGGTAATGATTACGTCCCCCATAAACCAGATGGGCGCCAGCGCTAGGAAAATCTTATCTGGCGCCCCCCCGATACGGCCTCTAGCCAATTGGGGGAGGAAGTCTTGAAACACAGATTGGTGGATTGTGCGCTATGCGCCTTGGTAGCGCTCGCATTTGTCGTGCCTGTGACCGTCTTTGGTGCGTTGCCGTCCGCAACGGCTGCGCAGAAAGAATGGACGTTGCTCATGTACTGGGACGCGGACAACAGCCTTGAGTTCTGCACGGAGTTCGCGATGCAGACTTGGGAGGAGGCGCTCACATCGAACAGCGAGGTCAGCATCGTGGCCCTGGTAGACATCTTGTCAGCCGAGGGTATCTGGATATACGATATCCAGGACGGCGAAAGGAACCTGGTGACGACTTGGGAAGAGAAGAACACCTCGGACCCGGCCGTCCTCAAGGAGTTCGTGCAGTACGGCATGGACAACTTCCCGGCCGAGAAGACGATGCTCGTGGTTCAGGACCACGGGTACGGTTGGAGAGGAATCTGCCAGGACGAGACCAACGGCGATGTCCTCATGCCCATCGACGGGCTCGCGGCCTCGCTGAGGGAGGTCAAGGCCGAGAATGGAGACAAAGGCGTTGACCTGCTAGCGTTCGATGCGTGTAACATGGGAACGATAGAGGTGGCTTACGAGCTAAGGGGTGCCGCCTCGTACATGGTCGCATCCCAGACAATGGTCCCCTTTGACGGGTTGCCGTATGAAATGTTCATTACCGACCTCATGGAGGACCCGTCCATTGGTCCTGCCGCTCTCGCGGAGAACATCGTCTACGAGTACGTGGAGTACTACAGCTCCAAGCGGGGGTACCACCACATCATGAAGTACTCTCAGGACTTCGCAACAATCGCTGCAATCGATCTCTCGAAGATGGATGATGTCGGCACAACCTTCGGGGCCATGACCAGCGCACTGGAACCTCTGGTGGAAGACCACCTGATGGAGATCGAGAAGGCGCGCGGGTATTCCCTAGTCGGCGCCTGGGCCAACATGGCTGGGTATGAGTGGATGCCCGATGCGTACACCTTCGTGGATGGGCTCAGGGCCATCCCGGACCACCCGGAGCTGATTGCCGCGATCGACGCCTTCGAGGACGCGTTCAATACGGCGGTCTTCGCTCATGCCAACAGCAAGAAGTACCACGACACGGTGCACGGGCTGAACATCTGGTTCCCGCCATCCATGTCACAGTACAACTCGCAGGGCTGGATCTGGGCGAGGCAGTTCGTGTACCACGAGAGCGACCTCGACCTCGTCTCGGAGTCGATGTGGTACGAGTGCCTGCTGGCGTACTACGGAGCCGATTGGTGAGGCATCGAGTGAGTCGGCTCACCTCCAAACCTTTTCCTTCCATCGTATTTTCCCTTCCTGGTCCGTCACACCTCCAAGGCGACGTTCGTCTGGCACACGTAATAAATACACAGAATCGCTCTTATGTGCATAGTGGCCTGGAGGCAGCAACATGGCAACCGAATTCGAACTATCGGCCTCGGGCTCGAGCAGGGACCTGTTGGATGCGATCAGCCTCCTAGCGGAGAACAACATCAGTCTGGAGACCATCGCGACGGCCAAAATCGGTGACCGCTACATCATGAAGTTCCTCACAGCGTCCGAGGAGGAATGCCGGCGGACCTTCATCAAGGCCGACCTGCGTTTCAAGGAGAGGAAGGTCCTCGTCCTCGAAGTGTCCAACCGGCCGGGCCAGTGGGTGAAGGCCGCCAAGTGCCTTGCGGAAAACGGGGTGGACCTGCAGGCCTCCTACCTGCTTCGCCAGGAGGGGAACAAGGTCAGGTTCGTGTTCGTGGTCGACGACTATGACAAGGCCAGGGACATCGCCCGCAAGAAATGCGAGTGCACGACCGATTGAACCCCTTGGTATGACAACTGCAGGGTCATTGGAGAATGCTCTGAGCTGCGGCCGACTCACTGAGTGAAGGTCTCGCCCTTCTCGTACTTGTCCCGGATGTGCTTCAGGACTATCTCCCTGTCCCTTCTCAGGTGCGACTCGTACCAGGTCCTGACGACATCGGCCAGGACCTCGTGGTACTTCTTCTCGTCGAACTTGAGCACGGGGACGTCCACCAGCACGTACTGGCTGAAGATCCTCTTCCAGCCGGCGTACTTGTAGTAGTGCTCGCCCTCGCAGAATTCGAATACTATCCTGAAATGCGTGAGGCTGTCCACGCTGTAGTACCAGGCCTTGAGGGAGTCCCCGACCCTGGTCTGCGTGCGGTCCGTCAGGGACACGTTGTCCACGCTCGTGAAATCGAAATCGGGCTTGAACGACCATTGCTCGGGGTACACGACGAAGCTCGCGAAGGTCGAAGACTCGGGGACCATGGTGTAGTGCACGTTGATCTTGTTGAGCCTGAGCCAGATTCGGAACAGATCTTCCAACAGAACCTTGTTGATCGCTCCCTTCTGGTTGTTCTGCTCAACGTAATTGTCGGTGACCTGGGCCGTCTTCTTCTCGAGCTCGGCGTCGAGCTGGGCGAACCAGTCACCCTCCTTCCCTTCCACGTCAGGCTTTGCCATGTACATCCCAGTAACAGGTGATAAGGTTCCACGAATATAAGCCTTTGGTATTTATTCGACATGTCTTCTAATTTTCTGGCTCGGCCGTTTTTCGGCCCTCGCGCACGCCTGCGCGGCAATGGATGTCCCGAGCAAGGTTTATTCATCCGAGAGCCTTCTGCGCGGCTGTGATTGACCCCACGGACGTGCTTCCGTTCCTGTTCGGAAACGGGGAGACGAGTTCGGCGACCTATCTGTTCTTGCTCTTCTGGGATTCGTTTCTAACCGCGGTAATCCTCCCTTTCCCTGTCGAGCCGTTCCTCCTCCTGCACATGGAACTCCCCGCTTGGTCCAAGGCCGTCGTTCTGGGGCTGGGGAAAGCCGCCGGGGCCGCTGCTGTCTTCTATATCGGTGCGTCGATCGAGAAGGTCATCTACTCTTGGAGGAAGTTCGGATGGTTCAGATGGCTCCTGGACAAGATGGAGAAATCCGTGAAGCTGGGCGGCATCTACGCGATATTCCTCCTCAACTCGGTCCCGATAATGTCGGACACGCTGATCAACTACCTGTTCGCGCTGCTCAACAAGGAGGGAAAGCTCATCGACGTGCGGCTGTTCGTGATCTCCAACTTCTTGGCTGGCATAAACAGGGCGTTGCTCGTCCTTTCGTTCGGAGAGGCAACGGGTCTCTTCTGATCATTGGCGGATGCGCCGCCTAGGTGATCTTCTGGCTGGTGTTCAGGGAGAGCATCATGCCTTCCGTGTCGAGCTCAACCATCTTGGAGGGGATGTTGGTCATCCGCATCTTCCTGATGTTCAGGTAGTGCTTCACGCGCTCCGAGGACCTCTCGGTGAGCAGTTCGATGATCCCGTCAAAATCGTGCGCCATGAGGCTGAAGAGCTCCTCGCGGACTCCGATCGGAAATGCGTGAAGGGAGAGCGTCTCGAAAGCCCGAAGGTCCCCGAAGGCCCTCCTGCCCCATCTCATGATCTCGACCGCGTCCCTGGGCGTCAGGGTCCCGGGCACGCTCTCGCAGACGGCCCTCAGCCCCTTCAGGTTGGGTATGCGCTCAACCGCGGACGCGAGCCCGTCCTGGAGGAGCCTCTCGTCGTCGACCTCGGTGACCGAGATGATCTTCTTCTGTATCTGGGGGTCGACCCCTATGGATGCAGTGCGCTTGTGCATCGAGTAGCAGTCGAGGAACACCAGCTGGTCGTTCGCGATGTTCTCGAGGACGTCGAAGCCCTGCAGCTTCATGCTCTTGATGACGCTGGCGACGGGGCGCGAGAGGCAACAGTACACAGCCGGCAGGCCATGCTTCAGTCCTTCGGCGATGAACTGCTGCTGGAAGAACTCGGTCGTGTTCGATGGCTCTGCCCTGAGGGCGATCGTGGAGTTGGTCGGGTAGCCACCTTCCAGGATGGCGTCAAGTCCAGGAATGCCGCTGGGGGTCCTCGGGACCTGCATGGACGCTCGCGGCAGCAGATGTCCTTGCAGGATATTTCCCCTTTGCTACCTTCGATTCCCTATATCGAACAGTGCGAAGGCCCGGGTCATTTCGTCGGGGGGAGTTTCGGCTTCTCCTTACTGGCGTCCTCTTCCTTGAGCCTCAGGAGGACGACGCCAATGGTCACCAAGGCGACGCCGATCATCTGATAGCCATTGATGTCCTCTGCCAAGATTGCACAGGCGAAGGCGACCGCGACCGCTGGTTCGATGCTGGCGATGATGCTTGCTTTGCTGGCCTCTATGATGTTCAGGGCGATCATGGACAGCAGGAAGCCGATCGTGCCCGGGATGACAGCCATGGCGAGTATGTATCCCCAGGCTTCAATGCCGAGATTGGTCTGGACGATCTCGACGGGATTCCCCAGGATAAACAGCACAGGGACCGACAGCATCATCATGTAGAACACGACCGTGTTCGCGGAGTTCTTCTCCAGGAATTTCTTGCCCCAGATGTAGTATATGGCGGCAGCGACCGCAGCGTATAGGCCGAGCAGAATCCCCAACATGTCAAACTGGAGCCCTCCCTCGATGTCCCTCAGACCGGCGACCATCACACCTCCTGCGAATGTCAGGGGCAGCGCCAGTATCTTGGCTCGGTCGAGCTTCTCGCCGAGGAAGGACACGGAGGCTATGGTGACCATGCTTGGATACATGTAGAGAAGGATCACGGCCGTCGTCACCCCGACCATGTCGATGCAGTAGTACCAGGCGATCGCGAAGAACGCTCCTGTGATTATGCTGAAGGCGAAGAACGGCCAAAAGTCCTTCTTCCTTATCATCAGGGACTTCCGGTCGAGCAGCCCGACCGCGATTCCGAGGATGCCCGCGGTCATCGCGGTCTGGAAGAATATGACGTCCATCGGGGTCGCGCCGGCGCGATATGACAGCTCTGTCAATGTGCCGGATGTCGCCCACATCACGGCCGCGAGGACCATCAGGCCATATGCGAAGTTCTTCGACACGTTCATGAGGTGGTCCCCGCGAGATTTGTGCCGATATCCGCAATCAGCTCAAGAACCTTCGCTCGACTCGGAACCCTGGCAGTTCGGCATCATGATTAAACAGTGTTAAGTCTCTTGTGGATTAGCTTGAGCGAGAAAGCGACAAAGGGAGGAATACAGCATGATATCTAAGACAAAAAGGGAGCCTGTGACTCGGTTCCGTGCACTTCTGCCAGCCATCCTTTCAGCGATGTTCCTGTTTGTGTTGGCTGTGCCGCTTGCCCCTGGTGCAAGAGCCGCGACGACATGGCAAGTCTCCATCGTTAACTACGATTTCCAGCCGGACAGCCTGGAGATAATGCCCGGCGATACGGTTGTCTGGACCAACGACGGCACCGTAACCCACGACGTGACCGAGAGTGGCGGCGCCTGGACCTCTGGCAGCCTTCTGCCCGATGAGACGTTCACCAAGACATTCGACACCATCGACGTGGTCAATTACTACTGCAGCATCCATCCGACAATGACTGGAACTGTGAGCGTTGGCACCGAGATACCGGAGTTCTCCAGCACGTTCCTTGTGGTCCTTGGAATGATGGGCTTACTGATCGGAGTGGTGGTCATCCGTAAGAAGCACTGACCGGAAACGCCCTCAAACCCATTCCTGTCCCAGTTTTGCAGTCGCCGGGTTCACATTGTATTGCTTTTGTCAGGCGGATAGTTTAGGTACACCTAAATTCATAGGCATCAGACGGGTCTGAGGCAGATGATAGCCAGCTTCGTGATCACACTGAGGGAAGGCATAGAGGCCGCGCTGATAGTAGGCATAATACTGTCATACTTGACGATGGTGGGTGCTAGGCGTCTTTCTAGGGCAGTCTACTATGGAATAGCCCTGGGCATACTGGCAAGCCTTGCGGTCGCCGGATTGCTGGGCCTCCTTGCGATCGAGTTCGAGGGTGAGTTGGAGGAGGCGTTCGAAGGCACCATGATGCTGTTCGCCGCAGGCATACTCACCTACACCATCCTCTGGATGCATTCGAACAGCAAGACCTATTCGGAATCCCTGAGACGGCACGTCGAAGGCGCGGTCACTGGCAAGCAGGCCTGGGGTTTGGCCGCGCTGGCGTTCGTAAGCATCTTCAGGGAGGGCGTGGAGACCGTGATATTCCTCGGGTCTGCGTCGGTTTCTGCCTCTGGTTGGGACATACTGATCGGCGGGCTCATCGGCCTCGGGATTGCAGCGGTGGTCGCCGTTGTGATGGTGAAGTACTCCGTCAGGTTCAACCTCCGTACCTTCTTCAACGTCACCGGAGCGCTCTTGGTGCTTTTCGCTGCGGGTCTCGTGGCACACGGCGTTGGCGAGTTCCAAGAAGTGGGCGTCATACCTGCCTTTGGCAAGGGCCTGTGGGACACAAGCGCTGTGATAAGCGATGGGAGCGAGTTAGGAGCGACATTGGAGGCCCTATTCGGATACACCGCCAGCCCGTCACTTGCCCAAGTCATCGGATACTTCGGATATCTCACCCTAGTAGCGCTCTGGATATTCAGGAGCGAGGTCGCGAGCCTCTTCAAAAAGCCTACGCTGCAATCAGGCCGGCGTGACGCCGTTCCTGCCCGCGGGGCCGAAAGTGAGCAAAAGAACCAACCCAAAGACCGCGGCCGCTGCGCCGTATGCAAAAGTCGCCCAATGCCCCACGTAATCCCAAAGAAGACCAGCGATGATACTGCCTGGGAGTGCGGCCATGCCGACGGCCGTATGAAAGGTTCCGAGAGCGGTGCCTCTCAGGTGGTCGGGCACGACGTCCACGACATACGCCTTGAGCACGCCCTCGGACGCACCCTTGTAGACCCCCAGCAGGACGAACCCTGATGCAAGCAGGATGAGCGGTCCGTCGAGCGCCATGAGCGCGTACGTTGCCACGACGACGGCGAACGAGGCGGCGATGACCGGCTTCCTGCCGGCCCTGTCAGAGATTGACCCGGAGGGAATCGCGGTCACGACGAAGATTATGTTGTAGAGCGTGTACAGGCCGATGACGTGTACATCAGAAAGACCAGAGTCCTTGCCACGGAGGATGAACCAGAGGGAGCTTACCTCGCCGATGCTGATGATCGCCACTATTGCGAGGAGTGTGAAGAAGGGCCTTCCCAAGTTTCTCGATTCCTTTGCGAAGGTTCCTCGGGGTCTCTTGCCAGCACCCTCCTTCTCCCTAACGAACGCGAATATGACGAATACGGCTGCGAAGGCTGGTATCGTGGCCAGCAGGAATATCACCCTGTACTGGTCGAGCTGTTCCATGCTGGCAACCAGCGCGAGCACTGCGATGGCCGCTATCGGTCCCAGGACCGCACCCGCGGAGTCCATCGCCTTGTGGAATCCGTAAGCCAGGCCCCTGACGCTCTCGTCTGTCGAGTCTGCGATGAGGGCGTCTCTCGGGGCGCTCCTGATGCCCTTGCCGACCCGTTCGGAGATTCTTATACCGAAAACATGCCAGGGAGCCGTTGCGAGCACCAGGAGCGGCTTGACGAAGGAGCTGAGCCCATAGCCGAGCTGGATGAACGGCTTGCGCCTGTTGACCCTGTCCGAGTACCAGCCCGAGAACACCTTGAGGAAGGATGCGGTGGCCTCTGCGGCCCCCTCGATCAGTCCGATGACAAGGCCGGTGGCGCCCAGCGATACTAGGAAAAGTGGCAGGACTGAGTAGATCATCTCGCTGCTCAGGTCCGTGAGAAGGCTTACGATTCCGAGGACCAGCACGTTCGCGCTTATCCCGGCCAGCAGTCTGGTCTTGGTGACCCGCGTGTCCGAAGATATGTCGTCGACAGGCGCCATCCTCTGTCCTCTTGGATTTCCGGACCGTGGAACGGGTATTGCGACTTAATCCTTGTCCACAGGATGCGAGGCCCCGCGCAACCTCTGAGCTCGGGCTACTTCGCGCGAACGGAGTTAAACCCCGACCGCGATGCTCTCGGCGTGGCGACCATAGATCTCCTCGGGATCGTCCTTCCACAGAAAGCCGCCGTGATGCTCGTCGGAGAGGCTATCATTGCAGTCCTGCTCCCGCTCGCAGTGTTCCTGGCCATCAGGCACCGCGGGAAGTATCATCACTGGACACTCCTCTCGGTGTTCCTGCTTGACGAGCTGGTCCTGAAGGGGCTCATGATCCAGAGCCTGATGAATGGGTCACTCGGCGATTATCCATACACTGGAACCGCCGGTCTTTCGCATCTGTTGTTCTCGGCGATCTCCACGGCCGCGGGCATTGCGACAATCGTCCTGGGATTCATGTTTCGCTCGAAGCGCGAAGGCAACATGTTTATGCCCAAGGAGAAGAAGAAGGTCCACAGGATTGCGGGCGTTGCCTTCCTTCTCTCGTGGTACGTCTCATTCCTTCTTGGCCTCTCTATCTTCAGCTCGTTCTACATGTAGCGCGGGAGACGAACCTCTCATTGGTCTGAGCTGGGGAACACCCCGTAGCATTCGTCCGGGCACAGGATGTCCTTAAGCGCATGCTGACCCCTGGCTGCGCACCTTGCCTTGTAGCAGAGGTGGCAGCCATCCGCGTACCCCCTCCTGGATGGTCTGAAGCCGATCGACTTGCACAGCCCCGCGGGCCCGCCTTCAACGAGCGGGCCGATTATGGGGTGCTCGGCCACGCGCAGCCCTCTCATGATCGATCTCAGGGGCCGCTTCCACAGGTTGCCTATCGATATGCCTTGGCAGAACATGACGTTCCCGTAGGTGTCGACATGCACCCTGCTGATCTTGGGCGGCTCCTCAGGACAGGAGGTGAGGGATTTCCACGGCTTCTTCCTGGCCTTCGGGGCGAGCTTCTCGGCCGCCCTCCCGCGGAAGAATAGGTCCCCGAGCTTGTCCTTGGCGGCGGACTCGCAGGAATAGACGCCGATGTCCCGGATCTCTATCTGTCCCGTGGGTATCTTCAGGGACTTGGCCACGGCGGCCGCCGTGCGCACTCGCTCAGCCTCTTCCTTCGTGCCATGGTAGGTGTCCGTGCTCAGGGTGAGGTCGTCTACCCCGAGCCTCGCCATGTCACTGAGCCAAAGAGCTGAGTCTTGCTTGTCGGTCGCCCAGTACGCATTTGAGACGATTCCCACGGAGAAGCCCAGGTCTCTCGCCTTCCGGACGCACTCGACCAGCGCGGGGTAGTACAGGAAGGGCTCGCCCCCCTCGAAGTAGACGCGCTCGACGGTCGGGACCTCCTTCGCCTGGTGGAGTATCCGTTCGACCTGGTCGGTAGTCATCGTTCCCGAAGCCTGTGGGCCGCTCCACACGAAGCAATGATCGCACTCGTAGATGCACTTGTATGTGAGAAGTAGGTGGACGGCACCTAGCTCGGGACCTTGGACAGCCACGGAAATGACCGGCCACGCGATTGGCGCGTGCGCGGATTAACTTTGTCGCCGCCATCGCTCAAGGACTGCTTGCCTGCACGATGACACCGTAGTGTTTTTGCGAGGCAATCTTTAAATCAGATAATCAAATATTGGCAGCAATGGTTTCGAAAGAGCGGATCAAGCACATTTTGGAGGGCTATGACAAGGACAACCTTGTGATAGCGACCGCATGTTCTCACACATCGCTTCAGATATTCGATGGTGCGCGCAAGGAGGGTTTCAAGACCCTCGGGATCGCCGTGGGCCAGAAGACCAAGTTCTATGACGCCTTCCCTCGCGGCAAGCCGGACGAGTTCTTCTACATAGACTCCTACACTCATCTCCTGGACCGTGCTCATGAGCTCGTCGAGAAGAACGTGATCGTGGTCCCCCACGGCTCGTTCGTCGAGTACATGACACCGAAGAACTTCGTCGAGCTGCAGGTGCCGACATTCGGCAACAGGCACGTGCTCGACTGGGAGAGCGACAGGGAGAAGGAGAGGGACTGGCTGACATCTGCCGGCATCGAGATGCCGCACAAGATCGACGATCCAAAGATGATTGACCGGCCGGTGCTGGTGAAGTACGACGGCGCGAAGGGCGGCCGTGGATTCTTCATCGCGAAGGACTACCCCGACTTCAAGCTGGGCATAGACGACAGCCAGAAGTTCTCGATCCAGGAGTACATCCTGGGCACCAGGTACTACATCCACTTCTTCTACTCGCCTGTCAGGACCGAGGGGTACCGCCTGAGCAAGGGTGTGCTCGAGATGCTCAGCATCGACCGGCGGGACGAGTCCAACATCGACGAGATGTACAAGCTCGGGGCACAGGAAGAGCTCAAGAAGCTCGGGCACTACCCGACATTCGTGGTTACGGGCAACGTGCCCGTGGTGGTACGCGAGTCGCTGCTTCCCAAGCTCCTGGATATGGGCGAGAAGGTGGTCGAGAGGTCCCTTGAGCTGTTCGGCGGAATGATCGGCCCGTTCTGCATGGAATGCATCGTCACGGACGACCTGCGCGTGAAGGTGTTCGAGATATCCTCGAGGATAGTAGCTGGCACGAACCCGTTCATCTCCGGATCCCCATACTCAGACCTGCTGGAGCCAGGCGTGTCTTCCGGGAGAAGGATCTCCCAGGAGATACGATACGCGAAGGAGAACGACTGCCTGGGAGAGATAATCACTTGACGAAGTACTTCATGATCATCGCGGACTCCGAGCTGGAACTCATCCCGCCGGAGATTGTGAACGAGCGCGCGATCCTCAACAACGCGCGCGCGAGGGGCAAGGCGCCCGAGAAGATACTGTTGGACGCGTCGCATCACCATCCCGCGTTCGGCAAGCTTCCGGAATCGGAGAGGCGGGGCAGGCCGGACCTGGTCCATTTCTTCCTGATGCTCTGCCTGGACTCGGACCTCTCCGCAGCGGGCAACCTGACGGTCTTCGTGCATACGCGGAACAATGACGTCATCGCGGTGAATCCCCTGACACGCCTGCCCCCGCACTACGTGAGGTTCGTGGGACTGATCGAGTCCCTCTACGAACAGCGCGTGGTCCCGTCGAAGGAGAACCCCCTCCTGGAGCTGAGGAAGGATGTGCCTCTGGAGACGCTCGTGAAAGCGCTCAAGCCGGACGAGGTCGTCGTCATGACGGCCTCCGGAGAGCAGGTCCCGCTGGACGAGAAGCTCGCATCGCTCAAGGCCGAGCGCGTGGTCGTGATACTGGGCGGGTTCCCGAAGGGAGATTTCAGATCGGACCTGAGCAAGCTGAACCCGGTCAAGGTATCGCTTGGCAGTAGGATGATGAGGGTCTGGACCGTGGCGTCGAAGGTCTTGTGCGCCATCGAACATCCCCCGAAGGCCGTGGTGGCCGCTACTTCAAAACCTTCAAAATCTCGTCGCGCTCCGAAAAAGAAAGCCGACGCCTAGACCCACCGGCAACCTCGACCGATCTTCCTCTTCCGGGCAGCATCCTGCCGATGATAGAAGCGCGGATGGACCTCCTGTTCATGGCCTTGACGAAGCCCTCGGCATAGTCCCGCCGGAAGGCCGCCAGGAGCGCGCCAGATCCCAGTAGGCCGAGAGGGTCGAGCCCGTACTTGGCGCATATTCGCTCGGTCTCGTGGAGCACTGGCACATCGTCCACGTTCAGCTCGAATGACTTCCCGGAGGCCTCGGCCAGCTCCCAGACTCCCATGCGCACCCCGCCCTCCGTCGGGTCGTGCATCGCGGAGACGCCGTAGTTGAGCGCGGTCATGGCCTCGGGCACCACCGACAGGCCAGGGTCGTAGAGGTACCTCGCTGCCCTGTTGACGAGCTTTTCGTCGAAGGTCTTCAGAAGCTCTCGGCGTTTCTCGCGCGCGATTGCGGCAGTGCCCTCGATGCCCGCGCCCTTGGTGAGAACGACGAGGTCCCTGACCCGCGCTCCAGACGACAGCACCGGTGGTCTCCCGTCGAGCACCCCGTGCATGTCCCCGACAACGATAGGCCTGGAAATTCCGGGCGTGACTTCAGTATGGCCTCCCGTCACAGCAATGCCCAGTGTCTTCGCGGCTTCGGATATCTGCTTGAATATCGATTCCGCAAGCGACTCGCTGGAGCCTGGCGGCAGAAGAACGCAGGCCTGGAACCAAGCGGGCTTCGCCCCCTTGGTGGCGATGTCGTTCGCGTTTATGTTGACCGCGTAGTAACCTATCAGGTCCGATGCGTAAGTCACAGGATCAGTCTTCAGCACGATCCGTTGCTTGCCGACCTTGACCACTGCAGCATCTTCGCCCAGGGCAGGGCCAACAACAACTCTGGAGTCCTCCGCGCCGCTGTGCTTGAGCAGTCTCTTGAGCAGCTTGGGCGGCAGCTTGCCCGTCTTGAGGGCCATGGACTTCGCAAACGCCCTGCGGGGTAATATCGTTTCGTTCCAGCATGTTCGTGCCCGACCCGCTGTCTAAACTTGGGCACTAATGCTTTATATTGTCGTTGCACTTGCCCTCTTCCGGGCGATTCAGATGATAGCCGAACGGATCAAGCGCGTGCAGGAATCAGGCACGATGAAGATGAAGGAGCTGGCCGGGCAGAAGAAGGCCGAGGGAAAGAATATCATCTCCTTCACTGTGGGAGAGCCGGACTTCGACACGCCGAAGCACATAGTCGAGGCCGCCAAGAAGGCGCTCGACGACGGATTCACGAGGTACCTCGACGCACCGGGACTTCCAGCGCTTAGGGAGGCCATCGCGAAAACGGCCAAGATGGACAACGGCATCCCGTGCGAACCGTCCAACGTGCTCATCACGCCCACGAAGCAGGCCATTTTCATGACGATTATCGCCACCATCAACGAGGGGGACGAGGTCATAATGCCGGACCCGTCCTGGGTCACCTACGATCCCTGCGTGCAGCTCGCGGGAGGGAAGACCGTCAAGGTCGTGACGAAGGAGGAGCACCAGTGGCGCGTCCGCCCGGAGGACGTTGCGGAGCTCATCACGCCCAAGACCAAGATGATTCTGTACAACTCGCCCTCGAACCCCTGCGGCGCTGTCGAGACGAAGGACGACATCAAGGGGCTGGCCGACCTCGCCAAGGACCACAACCTCCTCGTGCTGTCAGATGAGGTCTACGAGAAGATAGTGTTCGACGGGAACAAGCACTACTCGATCGCTGCCGAGCCAGATATGATGGACAGGACGATAACCATCAGCGGCTTCTCGAAGACATACGCGATGACCGGCTGGCGCATGGGATGGCTGATCGCCCCGAAGCCGATCTTCAAGGCGGTCAACAAGGTCCAGCAGCATTCGATCACGCACGCCGTTACATTCGCGCAGTACGGTGCGCTCGCGGCTCTGACAGGACCGCAGGAGCCGGTCAAGATGATGGTCAAGGAGTTCCAGGAGCGGAGGGACCTCATCATGAAGCTCATGAAGGACATCCCGGGCTTCCACTGCGACGTCCCCAAGGGCGCGTTCTACGTGTTCCCGCGCTTCGAGGCCAAGATGAAGTCCGAGGAGTTCGCGCTGTATCTGATGGACAAGGCGGAGGTCGCCGCAACTGGCGGCGCGTCTTTCGGCGGCGCTGGCGAGGATCACATCAGGATATCGTACGCGACGAACAAGAAGAACATCCAGGAAGGGATGGAGCGGATCAAGAAGGCCATCGAGACCAACAAGCCGTAGGCCCGACCCGTGTCCAACCCCTTCTACTTCTTCTTTTGTTTCTTTCTCTTCACTATCCTGGTCCTTATCCTCGGGTGTCCTGCGCTGAGGTATTCTCCGACTTTGAGCCGCTTGGTTATGACCAGAGGCTCGAACCCGAGCGAGCGCCAGACCGCCCTGCCCTCGAGGTTCGGCGCAGCCACGTTCAGCTGGACGGACCTGGCCCGGTTCTTCGCGAACCACTTGACGGCAACATCGAACATCTTCATCGCGATGCCCTTTCGACGCCATCGCTCTTTCACGTAGACGTCCGAGATCACCCCCAGCTTCTTCTCCTTGTAGATGGGCGGGTTCGGCGACAGAAGGCACAGCATGAAACCTATGAGCTCCCCGTCGGTCTCGGCGACTATCAGCTTGGTGCTGATCTCCGAGAACTTCTGCCTCAGGTACTTCGACCATTTGGCCTTGCCATCCCACGCGAGCTCGAACTCGTCCGAGAGCCCCTGGTGATACTTCGCCAGCATGTCCCACAGGCTCACGATCTCGTCGAGATCCGCCTGGGTCGCCTCTCGAATGCTGACAATCGCCTTTGCTATCCTCTATTCCCCCTTGTCATCCCTAGAAGGTACTCGCCCATAATACGTCTTTCTCAGAGCTTGATGGAGATCGCGGACTTGAGGTCAGGAATGCTTCGGACCTTCTGGAGCACGTCCGGCTTGAGCTCGTCGTCCAGGTGAAGTATCATCATCGCGGGCCCCCGGGCCTTGTCCCGGGCGACCTCCATGCTGGCGATATTGACGTCGTTGTTTCCGAGCACGGTGCCTACCTTGCCGATCATGCCAGGCTTGTCGACGTGCCCTATGAGCAGGAAGTTGCCCTCGGGCTCGATGTCCACCGTGTGCCCATCGATCTCCACGACCCTGGCGCCCTTCTCCGGAAGGAGCGCCCCGGAGACGGACAGGGTCTTCCCGTTCTCGGAGAGCGAGACCTTGATCAGGTTCTTGTATCCCCCGGACTCGTCCGAAGTCGATGACACGACCTCGATCCCCCTGGCCTTCGACATGGCAAGGGCGTTGATGTAGTTGACATTGTATTCCTCCGACATGGGCCTGAGCAGGCCCGTGAGGACGCATGCGGTCACTATCCTGATGTCCTTCTGTGCCAGGTCCCCCCTGCACGATATCTCCACCTTTCCTGCCCGGGCCATGCCCAGCTGGCTCACGAGCGTCCCGAGCTTCTCCGCGAGTGGCATGTACGGCGCGATCTCCGGGTCTAGCTTCGCGGGGAGGTTGACGGCGTTCTTGAGGACGTTGTCCTTCATGTAGGCGATTACCTGCTCCGCGATCTCGGACCCGACCTCCTCCTGGGCCTCCATCGTGGTGGCGCCCAGGTGCGGGGTCAACACGACGTTCGGAAGCGACAGCAGCTTCGACCCAGTCGGGGGCTCCTTGTCAAAGACGTCAAGGGCCGCGCCTGCGATCTTCCCCTGAGACAGGGTCTCGAACAGGGCCTCTTCGTTGACGATGCCGCCTCTGGCACAGTTGATGAGCACCGCGCTCTTCTTCATCATCGCCAGCTCGTTCTTGCCAAGCATGTCCTTGGTCTGCGCCGTGAGCGGCGTGTGTACGGTCACGACGTCGGACTCCGCCAACAGCCTGTCAAGTGCGAGGAGCCTCACATGGAGCCGGATGCCGACCTCGGGCGACACGAGCGGGTCATATGCGATGACCGTCATGCCGAGGGCGGATCCGCGTTTGGCCACCTCAGCCCCTACCCTGCCGAGTCCTATGATGCCCAGGACCTTGCCCTGGACCTGGCTGCCCTTCATCTCCTTCCGCTTCCACTCGCCCTTCTTCATGGACGCGTCGGCCTGCGGGATCCTCCGGGCCAGAGCGAATATCAGTCCCATGGTCAGCTCGGCCGTCGATATGACGTTTCCCGAGGGGGCGTTCATAACAAGCACGCCGCGCTCCGTCGCTGCCTCGACATCGATGTTGTCGACGCCGATGCCTGCGCGGCCTATCACCTTGAGGTTCTTCGCGGCCTCGATGACCTTCCGGGTCGCCTTCGTTGCGCTCCTCACGAGCAGGACGTCGTAGCCGCCCATGATCTTGACGAGCTCGTCCTCCTTGAGCCCCAGCTTGACGTCCACGTGGTAGCCCTGCGACTTCAGCATCTCTATGCCGTTCTTCGAGATCTCGTCCGCGACGAGCACCTTCATCCAGCTCACCTGTCCCGGGCTCTCCGAGCCCGGCTCATCGAGAACAGAGCAACTCGAATATCAATGTGTTGCATCAGAGGGCCTGGCTGACGTACTCTTTTGTGCCTTGGCGGGGAACGCTTCTCGGCAGACAAGCAAGGATCGCCAGGAGCTGGACTATCTCTCCGGGGGAAGCATGTTGGGGATGCCGTCCTCGATGGGGTAGTCCACGTTGCACTTCGGGCACCTGATCGTCCCCTCGAGTATCTCCTTCTCGTCCTCCTTCGTGACGGTCAGTTTGAGGGGGTGGGATTTGCACACGGGGCACGCCAGGATGTCCATCAACTTCATCTTCATGATATGGCCGACGGAGGATATGCTGGCCCCGTAATAAGCCTTTCATGCTGTGAGCGCCAGAACAATTATTACGCCTCATGGTAATTGCGCACGCATGCGAGTCGGTGTGATTGGCGTGGGATCGATGGGCCAGAACCACGCAAGGATCCTGTCGGAGATGGGGCTTCTCGGCTGCGTTGCTGATTCCTCTGCCGATATCGCGAAGTTCGTGGGCGGGAAGTATTCTGTGAAGCATTTCTCGAACTATCAGGAACTGCTCAAGTCCGGGGTCGATGCCGTCGTGGTCGTGACGCCGACCACGACACACGAGAAGATAGCGTCAGAGGCGATCCGGGCGGGAAAGCATGTCCTGCTCGAGAAGCCGATGACCGGGAGCTCCAAGACTCTCTCAGACGTGACCAAGCTCGCGAGGAAGGCGAAGGTCGTTCTGGCAGGCGGGTTCACAGAACGCCACAACCCGGTGGTCGCATTCGCCAAGCAGAGCCTCCAATCGAACGAGTTCGGCGAGCTGATAACCGCGGCGACGAGGCGCGTGTCGTCCCTCCCGACCAGGATAAGGGATGTTGGGGTCGTCATGGACCTGGGGGTCCATGACATCGACGTGGTGCAGCATGTGGTCGGCAAGAAGGCGAAAGCAGTATACGCCCTCGGCGGACGGGGGAAGGGCACGAAGTACGAGGACCACGCGAATGTCCTGATAGATTTCGAGCGTGGCACGACGGGCTTCGTTGAGGTCAACTGGCTCACTCCCATGAAGGTTCGCAAGCTCGCGCTCACATGCAGCCGCAACTTCGTCGAGGTCGATTACATGGACCAGAGCGCCCTCGTGTCATCATCCTCCTTCAAACCGTTCGAGAGCGGCAACCTGTACAATGTGCCCCTCGAGTTCGACGTCCGAAGGATCGCCATCAAGAAGGAAGAGCCCCTGAAGCGGGAGCTGGCCGACTTCCTGAACGCAATCAAGTCGAACAAGGACCCGCTGGTGACCGGCGAGAGCGCCATCGAGACCCTGAGGATCGCGGAGGCTGCCCTGGAATCCATGGCCACCGGCAACAAGGTCGAGGTGAAGTGACCGGGCGCGTTGCCCGGCCCCGAAGGTCATGACATGAAGGTCTTGGTCACGGGCAGTTCTGGGCAATTGGGTTCCTTCGTGTGCGAGCGTCTGGCTGGGAGCCATCATGTGCTCGGGCTGGACATCAGGCCACAGCCGTTCGATTCATTGAAGGCCAAATCAATCGTCGGAGACGTCTGCTCCAAGGAGAACGCCAGGGCCGCCCTGAGCGGTATTGATGCCGTCGTGCACTGCGCGGCCCAGGTGAGCGTCGTCAAGTCCACAGAGGATCCGATATCGGATGCCACGACGAACGTGCTCGGCACCGTGAACTTGCTCCACGAGAGCGAGCAGGTGGGCGTGTCCAAGTTCGTCTACATCAGCAGCGCCGCCGTGTTCGGCAATCCGAAGTACATCCCCATCGATGAGAGCCATCCCACGGACCCTATGAACAACTACGGGGCGAGCAAGCTCGCGGGGGAGAAGTACGCGCGTGCCTTCAGCAAGACCAGCAGCATGACCATAATCTGTGTCAGGCCGTTCAACTTCTACTCCCCCAGGGCGGACCCCGAGAGCCCTTACTCGGGCGTCATCACTCGGTTCGTCTCCAGGCTAAGGGAGGGCCTGCCCCCGATCATCGAGGGTGATGGCAGGCAGACACGGGACTTCATACACGCGCGTGACGTGGCGGAGATGATTCACCTGGTGCTCGACAAGGATGTCGCCTCCGGCGAGATGTTCAATTGCGGGAGCGGCAACAGCACGAGCGTCCTGTCCCTCGCGGAGCTCGCGATATCGGTCTCCGGGAAGAGCGTCAGGCCGGCGTTCACGGCGCCCAGGAAGGGCGATATCAGGGACAGCCTCGCGGACAACAAGAAGGCCCGCGGGGTGCTGGGTTTCAATCCACGGACGTCCCTCGGAGATGGTCTTGCCGAGATGTTCAGGTGACCTTCTTCCCGACGCCTCTGTAGACGATACCTGCCTTGGACATCTTCTCCGCTGAGAAGATGTTCCGGCCATCGACGACGACGGGAGTCCTCATGAGTCTCTTGAGCAGGGCGGGGGTGATCCTCGCGTACTCCTTGTGCGAGACCATGAACACCGCCAGGTCCGCCCCTTCGAGGGCTTCTCGGATATTGGATGTGGTCTTAAGACCAGCGATCTCCTCCAAGTGCGGGTCGTGGATCCTCAGGGACTTCGAACTCTTCAGCGACTCGACCACGGGTACCGTCGGGGAGTTCCTCGCGTCACCGCTGTCCTGGAGGAACGACGCGCCCATGACCGCAACCGCCGCATCCTCGAGCCTCTTGCCTGCGGACCCGAGCGCTCCGGAAGCCAGGTCAAGGACATGGAACGGCATCGAGTCGTTCACCGCCCGTGCTGCCGGTATCAGCTTCGGTCCGGCCTCCCTTCCACCGAATACCAGGAGCCAAGGGTCCTTGGGTAGGCAGTGGCCGCCCACGCCCGCCCCCGGGAGGTGCATGTCCCTGAACGGGCATGTGTTCACGAGCCTCCGGACCTCGAACGCGTCCGCGCCGAGCTTCTCGGATATCAGGGCAACTTCGTTGGCGAAGGCGATCTGGACGTCCCTGTAGGCGTTCTCCGCCGTCTTGACTATCTCCGCCGTGGTCAGGTCCGTCGCGTGGACCTTGCCCTTGGTCAGTTTCGAGTATATCCTGGCGGCCCGTTCCGCTGTGCGCTTGTCCGATGTCCCGAGAACGCGGTCGTAGTGGGACAGGTTGTACAACAGCCTTCCTGGCATGACCCTTTCAGGGCAGTGAGCCAGCTTGAAGTCCTTGCCAGCCTTGAGTCCGCTCTCCCGCTCGAGCGTTTGCGTCACCAGACCCTGCATGGTCCCGGGCGCTACCGTCGATTCAACGACGACCATCGCGCCTCTGCCGAGGTTCTTCCCGATCTTCCTGAGCGCCTTCTCGAGCCTGGAATTGTCCGGCCTGCGCTCCGAGTCTAGTGGGGTGTCCACGCAGACGAAGATGGCGCTCCTGTCACTGCAAGCGTCGAAGGAGCCGGTCGCGCGCAGCTTCCCCTTGCCGACGACCTTCTTCAACAACTTCCCCAGGCCGGGCTCGTCCCCCTTGAGGGGCAACAGGCCCGATCGGACCTTCCGGACCTTCTCCCCGTCGACGTCTATCCCGACAACGTCATGGCCCTTGTCCGCGAGGACTGCGCAGAGAGGTATGCCGACATAGCCCAGCCCGACGACTGCGATCTTCTCCAGCGCCATCGCCTGCCGATTGTCTGGGCTGCGTATAAGCGTTTTCTTTCAGGTCCCGGAGGAAGCCAGGCCCGGATGGAGACAGCATCCGCTCCCCGGGAGAACATGGAAAAATGAAGTATAGGAAAGGGTTTTGGTCGCTCCGGCTGTCCCCTGCCCGCCTACTTGGGTGGCTCAGGAGGTGCCGGCTCGCTCTTCGCTGGCGTCTTTTTTGGCTTGCCCATCTTGCTCATCACGAGGGGCACCACGATCAGCATTACGATCATGATGATCAACAGGATGACGATGAGCAGGTCCACGGAGCTCATTCCGCCGACAGACTTGTCCCACGAGCTCAGGTTCTCGTTCACCATGAACATCGTCGAGTCGCTCGAGAGCCAGCCACCGCCTATTCCGTTGTACAAGGTGGCATCGACGTAGAACCATCCGTTCGGGGCTGAGTCAGGCACCACGATCTCAACAGATCCCTCGGACTCGGTCACCAGGAGCATGTACTGGTCATCAGACCATGACATGCTAATGACGATCTTGTACACAGGCAGGTCTGCCTGTCCGTAGGTGTTGATGGTGTACCTGATGTCCACTGTGTCGCCGGGCTTGAACATGCCGCTGGTGTACGAGGACGCCCCTGCCCAGATGGACAGGTCGTAGAGGTCGTACAGGTCGACCGTGTCAGATGCGGTCACAATGCCTCCCGTGCCGCTTCTCAGCGTCAGGGTGGCCGTGTAGCTCTCCGACGGGTCCGCCGGTACCGTGAACTCGAACGAGCCGCTCATCTCGAACGCGGGGTTGCCCGTGGCAACCGTCACGCCCTCGTCGTCGATGATCTCGTACTCGAGGGTCGCGGTCGTGAGCGAGGTGGATATCTCGAACAAGAACGAGACCTCGTCTCCCGCAGCGTACTGGTCGCTCGCAGCTGTCAGGACCAAGTCCGCCAGCTTGACCTCAGCGCCCACCGAATCGCCCAACATGTAGCCGTCGATGTTCGCCATCGCGTCAACCCACACCCAGCCGAAGTAGCTGGCAGGCAGGTCGAAGGAGGCCGAGCCGCTCGTAGTGGTCCCTGTCGTCAGGACGCCCGAGTCGATCCAGGCGATGTACGCCACTGAGGCGTCAGCCATGTCCTGGTTGTTCCAGATCGTCCTGAATGACGCTGTGACCGTGTCTCCGCCGTAGTAGTACGCCTTGTCAAGGTTGGCAATCAGGTCGCCAGCCCAGTCGACTTCGAACACAGACATCCTGATCACGGAGTAACCCATCTTCGAGATCGAAGCGTTGACAATGTACGTCCCTTGGGCAGCATCGGCCACGAGCTTGAACGAGTGCTGTGCGTCGCCATTGAGGTCCGTCATGAGGTCGTCCACGCTGTATGCGGAAACAACCGTTCCGTTCCTCTCCACGGCGATGTCAACCTCTGCGTCCGGCAGATCGCTCCATCCGACCCATGCCGCGACATCCATCAGGACGGTGTCTCCGGGCATGTAAGGCCCGTAGGCAACGTCGATGTCTGCACTGAGGGTGTCGATGTACAGCCAGATGGTCTCTTCGGCAGTCCTTGTGCCGGCCGTCTCGTTGGCCCAATAGGTTATCTCCACGTCAGAGTAGAGGGCTATGTCCGAGGGTATGATGAATGACTGTGTCCCCTCGCTACCAGCGAGCGTCCCGTTCTGCCAGGTCATGTTCCCGGAGCTGTTCAACCAGTTCGCCGAGAAGGTCAGCGATGCTCCCGTGTATGGTGCCAGAGTGGCTATCTCGAAGACGGCATAGGTTATCCTCGCCGTCTCGCCGGGCAGGAAGTTGCTCCTGTCTCTGTCTATCATCAGGGTGTACTTCTGTACGGCGAAGGACTCCTGGTTCCATATCGCGTGCGACCCCTGGTCCCTCACGTTGAGAGTGAAGTCCCCGTCGGGGAAGTCAGAGGCGACGGTCCAGACGGTCTGCCACCATCCCTCGAGAGCGACCTGTCCGCTCCAGTTCTTCATGGTCGCCCCGGTCTCGTTCACGATCTGCACATAGAAGACATCGGTCGTGTAGGTCGTGATCAACGTTATCGTGACCTGTTCTCCCGGGTAGTATGGGTCATCCGGGGGATCTAGCCAGAGCCCTGTGTCCTTCACGACTATTGTCTTCCTTGCGATCTCATCCCAAGTTCCGGTGTAGTACACCACGACGTCGTACGTCATCATGTCGCCGGGGATTCCGGCCCATGTGTCAAGCCAGGTGTTGTCCTG